>JAAUXT010009146.1_pt1 | contig 12777 bp, 5 predicted proteins | sample 7278171 | NCBI WGS metagenome assembly JAAUXT01 (sample SAMN14350112, study PRJNA611818) | marine sediment metagenome | isolation source: surface marine sediment (1.8m) | place: French Polynesia: Moorea | collected 2018-08
AAATGAGTTCCCAAGTTGTGAATATTAAATGAAAAAAGTAAGAATTTTGACAAAAAAAGCGAGCCAAATCAGAGCAAGCCAAATCAGAGCAAGCCAAATCAGAGCAAGTGAAATTTCCTCAAATCACCGCGAGCTCCATGGAGCTATTTTTTTGCAAAGGTTGGTGCATTTGAGCACGTTGGCAGCAGAGAGAAACACAGACATCTCAGGACACCATGTCAACAGACATGGAGATGAGGTGAACACTAATTTTTGCATCTCATTCGTGATGCTTCTGCTTCTGACATCAAGTCACATTGAATCCAAAACGGGAGTTTTTGAAACAGAGTCCCTACAACATGAAAGAAGGGACGGACGTCCTCTGCTGGTGTTTTTAACTTTGGCATTTGTGCTTGGCAACACAAACATCAAACAATCTGCTCCTTGATCCCAATGTGTTCCTGAAGTGCCTCGTCAACTGGTGGTCTATCATGATGTGGCGGATGTGAAATGACCTGAAAACAGTCCACACAACATGAGGAACGCAAGTAGCAGAACATCACCTTTAAGAGGACAAAAACTTGCTTATGATCAGTCCATTTCGTGGGTAACCCTGGCCACCTGGTGTTCTACCCTCCGACGACCAGGCAAGGGCTTTCACGTGCGTGGTGGGAGGAGAAGCCCGCCCGGAGTAATGTTCAGTGATCAATATCAATCAGGCAGATTATCACAAGTGAACAGCTTTCTCTTTGCTCAGTTTACACCCATGAATCGACATTTGCCTTTCACTTGGTGCACACCATTTGTCACAAAGGTCTCGAGGCTCAAGAGCTGCACTCTTTGTTCCTTTGACCTCGTTAGTAACACAGTCGCTCCTTCACACAAATGATCTCTGTGGTGACGAAGTGACGAAGGTTTCTTGACAACACCTTGAACAGTCAGTGGTCAACAAACCACCATCATGTGATGTTCAGAAAGCACAGACCCGACAAAGAGAGTTGTGGCGTCACAGCACGAACCATCCTGAACAAACAGAAATAAAGAGCCTTGTTGCGTAAGAGCGGCTTGTCGCCAGATTATTTTCCCTCTGCTCACAGCAGCAGCATCACACGGTACCTCTCACGCCTGTCAAGAGACTCAGCAGGCTTCGGATAATGTCGTCGAGGAGACAAAAGAAACGGCGTGAGCACGTAATGACGAAAATGATTTTGCAGCCGCTTATGTATTTTTGATGAGGTTTGAATCCGCTCAAATCCTCCCCCAACACTGCGTTGAATCCAATGGTGATCAGCCACGTCAGGCTCCCCAGTGCTCTCTCATCTCGTCCGTCTTCGTGTTGTTTGGGATTAGAGTTGCGCTTTTGATCGTCCTTCAAGCTTGTTTTGTCATTCGAGTCGGACGCTTATCAAGGAAAAATTCAACTTCGATGTTTTTGGTGTATCAAATCTGGAAACAAAGAAGTGCCCTCTTCACACGATGTCTCCAAGGTACCGAATCTGATTCGGCCAGTCCGACCAAGGCAACCTGCTGTCAAACGCTTCTTGGTCTGACCTGCGAGTGTCAGACATAATCTGTACTTGTCTCATCAAAGAGCAGATGTTGCCGAGAACGACAGCGGAACATCTCTTCAACAGTGACTTTCACCAAACTGTTTCGTGGCTCGTCCGTCTTTGCTGTCAGGCACAGCAAATCTAAATGTGTTGCACGCGAGCGTTTACGACATCTGTTGCACAAAAGCGTAGATTTCTGTGTGAAATGGTTTGAATCGTTGACAGGTTGGCAACACCAACCCGTGGACAGAAAGGTTTGTCCGCTCCACGAAGTGAAGACTTGGGCAGCGTTCGATTTTCCTGAAACTGAGTGCCAAACCAAAACCATTTGTCATGGTTTGGCTTCAGTTTCATGCAAATCGAACACCATTTCACCAAGCTACCCATTAAATCCAAGCCAAAAATGAAACCAACTCAGAAGGCAGTTTGGGTGAAACCAAACTGAAGTTTGGGATTCGGGTTCAGATTAGGTAAGTCGAACGCTGCCTTGGTGTGCTCGTCTCGCGCAGGTCTGTTTGTTTGATCGGTCAGGCTGTGACAAGGAGAGAGATGAGGCCATAAAGCTGTCCCGCTCACCTGGTTCCCACCCAGCTAATGATGGAGCGCCGTGTCAGCGAGCCCTTTAATTGATGTCATATTCAGCTTGATGAAGTGAATTGAGATGAACGCAGTGTTTTATTTGAGTCGTACGTGGGGGATTCAGATGAAGATGAACTGGTACACGCTCCCGTGTGGTGGACTCGAGCTCAAACAACAGAAACGGACGTCATGAAAAGATAGCGCAGAAACCATACAGCAGCATTGCGATCTCAGTTCACGAAGGAATGGGTGCCACGCGTCAAATGAATGATGGGTTTTGCAAACCAGATTCGCTTTGCAGGTGGTAGGTGTGTGAAGGCACACCTGCACCCCCAGCTCACAAAGACGGAAGCTTGAGGGTCGGGTCGGTTTGAACGACAAATGGAACAACAGTTCTGATCCCCATCCCCATCGCGGATGGTGCACCAAAAAGGAGAACACAAGGCGACAGAGTCCCCACGGATTCATCAACGCTGTTTTTGTGGGTGCGGGAAGATTTGCAATTCATCACACAAATGAAACAGTTCTTCCGGGTCAAGTCTCATCGGGATTTCTTTGGGTGAATACATCTGAGAATGTTGACGGCGTTTGTTGTTGACACCATCACGGGTGTAGACAGATCTCCGAAGACGAAAACATGTTTTCAAGTCCCCGCGCTTCCTCATCCACCTTCCGTCAAGAGCCCAACAGAAGACCAAATGTGTTGAGACGTGCCGCAGCCTGTTTCTCATCCTCAGTCTCAGTTCAGGTCAAAAAGTACTGCTTGGCAGAGCCAGCTCTTCTCAGCAACACCAAAAAGGAACCAAGAGCCAGCTCTCCGCGCGGCATCTTTTGGTGTTGCTTGGAAGAACTGGCTCTGCTGAGTGGTACTTTTTAGAGGGTCACTCAAAGGAGCACCAAAAAGTACCTCTCGGAAGAGCCAGAGACTCAGTACTGAACTGAGACTGAGACTGAGAAACAGGTGGAAGATGCACACAATGTGTCGAACCGCGGAAAATGGGAAAGCCAAGTGAACAAAAACACGGTACAACGGAAAGACGAGTGTCTCCCACGGAACACACACCGCAAGGCAAAGACAAATGTCACGCTGAGAGTGACACTGTTGTAACTGACAGATCTTGCAACGTCAGACATCGTTGGTGCTACGGTGATTGTCCAAGATGCACACGAACTTTTAGAAGGCCTCATTGAAATTACATGTACGATAAACTCACAGCAACAAAAACACACACTCGTTCTCCAGGGGGCTCGGAATCAGGGCTTCAGAGTGTCATCGAAATCGTGGGCCTTTTCCTTTCCAGGTGTGAGGTACACGGGTTGGAGTGAGAGATATTCTTGTGCTCGTAGCCACACAATCGGCCCTTCGTTTAGCATGAAAGTTGAGCTGGAAACTGGAAACAAAAGTCGGACTCTGTCCTTGCACCTGCCTGAGTGAACGGACACTCACCCTGCCTTGTGCCTGGATTCTGGTCACAATCGGAAACCTTGCCTACCGTCCAGGAACTTGACGTCGTACCTGTGACAACTCTCCATGCGGGAAATCTGTCGTGTGTTTCCCGTTTCACAGCAGGAAATGAGATTCCATCTCGAAACAAGGATGCCAGATATCAAGCTGACCCCGATGGAAGGAAACAGTCCAGTCATGGCGTTTGTCGCAGTTTCACCAGCGGTTTACCTGTTTGTGAACATGTCCTGTACAACACACAGCGCCTGAACAGAATGATGTCCCCGCGGCTACACTTCACCAGTTCATGAAACTTTCAGCATCTGAAAGCTGAGCTCAAGTGTCTGCGTGGTTCCTCTCAAGTCGCTCATGTCAAACAAACCCCCGAGGGAGTCACCGCTGTTCTTCAAGGATGTCGTTACCTGCCAAACGGTCGAACAAAAACATTCATACGGAGTAGCTTGCTTGCACGCAAGTGAAAAAGTTGTCACCGCGCAGAAAAAAAGCGCTGCTCTTGTTTTGCCGGGGATGGTACAAAGTTCTTGATATTGACGAAGTGGTATTGACTGGACACGAGTGACCAGGAAGGAACGAAGTCGTGGGGTGGGTGCCAATCAGATCAGAGAACTCCACAAAGCCCTCGCATCTCTTTGTCCATCTGAAAAAAAAATGAATCAAGTCTCTCTGAGTGTGTATGGGAACTGAAAAGTGGAGCTGTTTTGGATCCACAAATTACAGCTGAGTGCGTCCTAACAAAGATGGAGGGACGCAGTCCCGACATGGCTGCCCCTTCTGGGACAATCAACGCATAATGAAGCACGCGCAGTTTGTCACTGTCAGCGACGGATCCAGAATTTCCGACTTTGAGAAAGTAATCCTCAACCCTTTGTGCCCAACAGTGTTGTCTTTTGTTGACCACAAAAGAAAGGAATCCAAATGTTCCTTTCTCCAATTCAAAAGGCTGCGATGTTTCCATCTCTCATTGACACAAGTTGGGATGCAGGTTGAACTTTTGAAAATACAGTCTGCTCGAATCTTTCAAATTTTTATGACAGGGATGGAGAAGGTGGGACCTAGAATTATCAAAGATTGGTGCCATTCGTTGTAGACGAGCTCGCATCAGCCAATCAGAGAGTAAATTCTTGACGACTTTTGGTTGGAACCCCTCTGTGGCAGCATTTTTTGCCTTTCATGCACTCTTCAGAAGGGATGGCTCTTCTTGTTTGTGCAGGGAGTACGACGCGCATGGCCCAGGTGTCGGGTACACAGGGCGCCTCGTCGCTGCAAACCCTGAGAGGTCGACGACGTGTGCTCAGTGCACTGAATTCACAACACAACAAGAAGCTTCAGCCAGGTTCATCCGCTCTGGATCAAAGCTGTTGCGAGACAATGGAAGCCGGAAAGCCAACAACATCCCCCTGCTTCGTGCAAAGCAAACCGCAAAATTGGTGTCGCGACCTCAGTTCTGCAGCGAAGCCAAATACGAGGCGACGGCTTGTGTTGCGAGGTGGAATTCTCTTCTTACGTTCAATGGCTTCTCTCAACTCTCCAAAGTTTCTGCTTTTCCGGCAAGGCTGTTGGCTTGGGAAAACGTCCAGTGACCATGGCAAACTGTACTCTCTGACCGAACATGTGTCGTCAACCCTGAGTACCCTCGCTCTGCTCAAACACTGGGCTCTTTGTCTGCAGCCAAAATACCTGCGTGTCTACAACCCAACACACATCCATGAAGAGATAATCTGGCCTTGCACGGTTTGCGTTTTCCTCCACAAAACACAACACAGGTTTTGTCTCTGTCTGAGGTGATCACGTTGTTGCGCACACGTCCAAACAGTTGTTCGCAAGATCCACAGACTACAAACAAAGCGTTGCTTCATCAGACACATTCCTGTTAGTTGACCGAAGGCATGAATCTGTCCGCACAAAATTTATTGCAGCGTCCCGAAGTCTGGATCTTGCGCAGTGTCACTGTCCTAGCTCTGCTTCCTCTACGGAGGACCTGGAAGATGTTCGCTTGATTCAGGTTCCCCAAACATGTCCTTGTGACAGAAACAGATGTGTTTTTGAGACAGACGTCAAATCTAATCTCATTGCAGACAGAAGAAATGAAGCAGAAAATGATACAAAAGCAGTTTGGACCGCAAGAACCATCAAGATACTTGTGGCCAGAAGACAAGGGATCTTTCCAGTTTGGATGATTTCTGTTCTGTTGTTGCGTGGCCAATTTCTGTGTTAAATTTGGACCCCAACCAAAGCGCCAGACAATAATATTTTCTTCTGACACAACGAGAAGAAAAGAAACTTTCAACAACCGTTCAAAAATCCCACGTATATAACCTCCTTTTGACACTCCAAAATTGACCCCCAAAAGGGGGACTGGTCTTGTACATGAGGATTTAACGTCAAGAGTAAGAATATGGAAGTAAAGAATCAAACTAGAGTAGAATTAGTCAAAGGAGAAGAAAGTTAATCTGAAATAAGGAAAAAAAATTTTGCATGAGGAGCGTACATTCAAAGCTTTGGAGCAAAAATCAATACAAAAAAAAAACACCTCAGGATCAGACCAAGTATTTTGAGAAAGTGATTTTGAATAAGAATTCCATACTCAAAATTTTTGTATGTGAATAAGTTTCCTGAAAATATAGAAATAGCTTTGTCCTGATTTTGTGGCTGAAAGAGAGGGGTGGTTTTGTACGCGATTTTATGGTTGTCCAAAAAGGCCAAAAGAACAAAGCAACAATAATCACTTTCAGCAGAAGCCCCACAATTATTCCTCTTTCCCTTGATCTTTGTCTGTGAAAGTTGAACGAACAAAATTTGATCAACTTCGACCGGACACAATCTTCCACTTGATCTCCCCCCCCCCATGTAAAGTGGCCCAACTGAACGTTTGAAGTTACAAATCAAATGACCTCAAAAGAATGTTTTGAAGAACCACAATTCTGTTTGCACCCTTTGCAACTGAAATTCTACAAATCCCGGTCGGAGGGGCTTGTCTTCCTTTGTGATGGATGATAGTTGGAAGCCTCATGAGCCTCGTCTTATGTTTCCTCGCATCCATCGGAGAATGATTCCGTCGGGATTTGGGTCCAACAGTCACGGCTCTGTGATTCTCCGCTGGGGGTCGTGGTCCTGAAGCTGGTGTGGAGCAGCGCGACCCTGAGATGGAAGACCACAAACCTTTCTGTCGGACTCAGTTGTGCTTCTCTCCCACCAGGGGGAACATGGCGCCCTGGTGTCGCGGAGGCTCAAAGACATGTTCATGCTCCTGGGGACAACCAGGTTATGATTGGGACGACGAAGGTTCGACAGCAGTACACGACTGAGGAAGCTGGGTGCGCGGGGGAAAATGATTTCTGGCAATTTCGTGTTTTTTTCTTCGCAGTATCAAACAAAGACAGACAAAGGCAATTCTCGGGGTCGACAGGTACAATAGGCGGGTCGGTTCTCGAAGGACTGGAGGTGTCGCAGGCAGTCTGTTGGACGTCAGCCTCCTGTCGTCCGCTCGACAACGCCTTCGAACCACGATCGTGAGGCACGTGGCTTCCCTCCCGTGATTCGCATTGGTTCGGCCGCGTGAAAAACGAAGTGAAAACGCAGAGCCCTCTTGGAATGATTCGGCTGTCACAGGTAGCGTTCGATTCACCGAATCTGAGCGCGAATCCAAAATCCCAGTTTGGTTTCACCCAAACCTGCCTTCTGAGTTGGTTTCATTTTTGGCTTGGATTTGATAGGTAGATTGGTGAAATGGTACTCGGTTTACATAATCTGAAGCCAAACCATGACAATTGGATTTGGATTCGCGCTCAGATTCGGTCAATCGAACGCTGCCATAGGCACAAGTTTATCAACAAACAATTCTACCATTACCAATCACACAACTGTATCCAAACAACATTTTGTGCGTCACGAACACGGCAAAGTTGCTGAATACTCGTAAACGATTGGTTCAGTCAGCTCGTACGAAGTCCGTTCACGAAGAAACCGCTTCTCCTTCCTGACGGCCAAAATGTTCACTCAAGAACAACCCTTGAAACAAAAAGATAGCACAACTAAGGTCTTTCACTTTGATCAGAATTGTCCTTTCAGCAAAGGATATGGTGCCTGTGTCAAGCCACATTGTAGTTTTGATGTCACAATCAAACGTGCACAAACCAAAGTTTTCTTGTGGTGTTCATCTTTTTTGTATTGATGTAAAAAAACCAACTCGCGTATATTTTTGTGTACTCACGACAAAATGCCGCTCATTGTTGGTCAACTAGAAGCGGTTTCGTTGTGGACGGACCTCGGGAACACAATTTGAAAATCAACTCAGGTGCTGACATGAGAAAACTCACAAAAACGAGCTCGTTGAGTATTTGTGAACACGTTGTCCACACAAGAAAAAAAATTGTCTTGTAAATCCTGTGCTGTGACTGTTTAGTTTGGTTTTGTTTCGTGCTTTGTGCAGGGCCGTGCGAAAAGATGGCTGCTGTCGATGCCAACGAGAGGAACATCCCGACCCAAACTTCAGACGAAACACAAAACTTTTGTCCTTCAAACCAGGGCACAACAGGACACAACAGAGTACGGTGAAGTGTACGTACACGAGCGTACAACGTGTTCAGGTCCAGCAGTCACAGTTTTCACTCAGGTTCATCACAGGAGCTTGATGATTCCCTCACAGATGCCTGGAAAGGACTGGAGGGGATAACAAATGCTTTTTGACCTCCCAGTTTACTCTGAGGTTCAGGCAAGACATGGGGGCGTCGTTGTTCAAAGAAAAATCAAATCACGATCAGCGTTGACGTTTGTTTCTCCTCTGCAATCATGGCCTCTTTTGTCAAAAATTTTCTTTGAGACTTGACAACAGCACGGTGAAAAACAAGCAAAACATATAGTTTCTCCTGGAGGTACAAACTCGAGCAGGATCACTCCACGAGTGACGTGCAAGAGCAACAGCGTTGTTCCTTCAGTCCTTCAGTCTGATCCCACCTACACGACTCAGCTGTGGTTTCTGTGTCGAAGCTTTTCGAGATTGTATCACATTATTCTGTCACTCTGTACGTTCAGCAGCGAGGTCACCTGACCGCACAGAACCACACTGAACCGCACCTGAACTGCACAGAACTGCACTGATCTGCAGAGTGGAGGGACAACGTGCCCACCTCATGGTGGGGCCCGTTTATTCAGTTTGCTGCATCTTGTGGACATCCTGCTCTGGGTCCGTCCTCGAGTTCTCATTCCCAGCAGTGCGTCAACGAAAAAACATTGGCACCTGGGTCTGAGAAAGTTTCTTGTCGGTACTCTTTCTCGTGAGGCAAGCCATGTTTTCATCGGACCCTTCCCATAGAATAGCTCTTCAAAAAACAGGTCCAAAAGATGCGCATCTTGAGGTTTTGCTCGTACTGTCGAGCAAATGTCTTCGGACGTGTCATGGATCAATCGTGAACAGCCTGCAGAGCCGCGGGCGGGGTACGTGTGTTGGTTCTGTCAGAGGCACAGAGTTTGGAACCTCTTGTTCTATGTTTCCTTTTCATTTTGACAAAAGCTTCTTGTCTTGCGGAGGCACGACTGAAGTAACATAAACTTTTGTTCCACACTGACGTTTGCATCTGTGTCTTGTCCACCCATTGAAAGTCAAAAGGCACCCAGGGGAGATTCGGGAATGTGCACAACTGAAGCCAAAAACGGACTTGTTTTGTCGCGAAACATCTTTTCAGTTGAAAGATGAAACCAATTGGTTGGCAGCGCACCCGAAGATTTTTTGGAGTGACTGACTTTCATTTTGCAACACGGGGCCAGTCAAAACGACCAGTTGGGGCGGGGGTGAACTAATGTCTGCAAAATGCAGAAAACCCCCTTGGGGCAAGACAAATGGCACAAGACGTTTTCATGTAACAGAACAACACCTGCTGTTTCTCTGGTGAACAGGTTCATATGACTCCGTATGGGGTGGATTCAATCCGCAGAAACGAACACAGAACACACGATGCACTGCAAGTACCACAATGAGAGGGAAAGAACGACTTTACCTCGGGACTGGCAGCTGAGTCCCTGACTGCAGCTGCATGCACTCAGCTTTTCCATCCCTTGTTCATTTGCCGTCTTTCTCGCAAGCGTTTACACACAGTCAAATTTGTTGTTCTTTTGGCGTGAGACATCGAACAAGTCTCACCGACCATAAAACTTTGATTTGTGCCCGCGAGTTGACAGGATTTGCCAAAATACAGAAACAAAGCAGCAAATTGAAAAGATATGTGTCTTCTGGAATTCTTCAGACGCTGGTCACTTCGGGGTCCTTTTTAGCAGACAGTGAGCAAAGTTTGGTGCGGGTGTTGAACGAGTCCCGCATGACGGATGTTCGGGTCATGAGTGAGAGCGAGCCTCGCTTGGGCCCGGTCTCACTGGTGAAGCCCCAGTCCCTGCGATCCTTCAGGCGTAATCTGCGGGTCTCTTTGTCCCACTCACACGGAGGCAGGTTCTGCAGAACCTTCCTGAAATATGAGTTTACTGCGCAGTAAAGAGCGAAATTGGCGCTGAAGTTGATCACTTGGAGGAGATTGGTGATAATCAGGGACCTCGTTGGGTGAAGCTGTCCGTTGTACACGGCGTCAACCAAGAAGTGAAGGATCTCGCTCGGACAGACTGTGACGAAGAACATGACAACGATGGCCACCAGGGTGATGCTGATTCTGCGCTGACTGTCGTGCTGCCTCGACTTGGTGCTCAGCTTGTTTCTGTGTGAGTTACTGTGGGTGGTTCTCAATTTTCTGGACAAACGCAGGGAGTTGATCAGTTTGAAGTTGCAGTAGGCCAAGACGAGAACCGGCAAGAAAAATCCCAACAAGGCCCAGATGTAAGTGAAGGTCTTCTTGAGGTTCTTATCAAAGACGAACACACCAACATTCAGATAGATAATGGTGAACGGTGGACCGTTGGCGCAGTATTTCTCCTTTGTCTCCCAGGTCCAGAGCAGCGGAATGTGCAGAAGCAGCCAGAACGTGAAACTGAAGAGCATAGCCATTGAGGTGTGGCAGGGCCTCATGTACTGTCTCGCTTTCATCGGGTAGCACACGGCCAGATGTCTTCCGACGGCCATGATGACGGTGAAGCAGGTGGAGGTCTTGATGAGGGTGTTCTGTAGAAACTCTCTGGAGATGGTAAGGACGTAGGTGAGACTCCTGCGCACGAAGATCATCTGGCTCTGAGGGGTGAACGTGTCCCATATGGTGACGAGGCAGAAGATGAAGTCGGACAGCGCGAGGCCGATCATCCCGATGATGGCGCCTTTCTCCATCTGATCCACACCTTCTCGAACCTGCAGCGGCAACAAGAAGAACACACGCGATTAAAGTCTTGACTCAATACTACTTCTCTACTGACTTCCTCAAACTCCGCGCAGAAGGGTTCTCAATTCCAAGGCAATTCAGAACAGGGCTTGAAAGAAACACGAGCACAGGGATTGGTTAAATTGGAGGCCCATCAACACCACACCGAGAATGGGCTTGTGGATCTTCCCTTTGCGTGAAGCTGACAAATACGTCAACCAAACAAAACATCTGGGAAATCTGTTGCATGCTGGAGATCACGCTTGCCTTCAGTTTCCAGCTTCACCAAAAAGCCCACACTTCACTCATCCATCGCTGGGGGGTCACAGAGCTGACGTGTGCCCCGCATTGACGCACCAAGTATGGGGTGGCCTTGTGGTGAGAGCGCGCCTGCGTACACATGTGGTGGAAACGTTGCTCGTTTGTGTGAGAACGAGAGCCATTTGCACGAATAAATTTCCGCTCGTGGGGGGACGTGGCAATTCAGATGAGAGCAATTATTGGAATAACAAGCGACCTGTGACATCCAGTTGTCTAATTTGCGCATTTCTTGGCGACCCAAAGCTCAGACATCGCAAAGAGGTGGTCAAGTAGATCTACGCACACGTTTTTCCCCCACCTGACTGAAACGAAAGATTACTTGCACAAGCTGGAAACAAGCAAGCCAGCTGAAAGAGCTGAAAGGATTCGATTCACAACTTCTTGTTTCAACGGGAAAAAAACAACAGACGCTCAACAAGAACGGAAGAGATTGAATGAGCCGTTGGAGAAATCGCTGTTAAATCTGCGGACCCACTCTCTCGCAGAAGCGCAGAAAGTGAAGGAAATCCATGTCTGTAACCGTCTCGTGTCCTGCTGCAGACTGACCGACGGCACACGCAGGAGAAGCTTTGGCGAACAGAACGTGTGTTTCACTGGTCTTTGTATTGCTGTCCCGAGACAGTTACGGATGGGCGCGAGTGAAAGTCTGAGGGGCAGTTGTGGCCATCGTTCTGCTTGAGTTGCAGCTTCAGGAGCAGAACCCGACAAATATAGATATTGCTGTCAAGACAGAACTCTTCTGCGCATTGCTTTTCATCATTATGGACACAATTTATTGCCACGGAAAAGCTGCGGAAAGGCTTCGGTTGCTCTCGGTCTGCAACAGAGAACTGGAGGCCTGCGACCCTGGCCGACTTCAGGATCTCACCAATTCACTTCTTTGAGAGCTGATAAGAACCTCTGGGTACTTCACCCAACTAAATATCACGGTTCCCTGCCAACTCACCACCGAAGGACTCGTGGGCAGTAAACTTGTGGTCTCCGTTTGATGCTTTGATGATTGTCACTGAGTCAGAGGAGGCAGCACCAGAAGCGTTCGGTTTGTTGTTGGCGAGGTGAGTGGCACCTGCAGGAAGTGGAAGAAAGTCCGAGACTTGACTCCCAGCTCACTGTACTTCTTTTCGATGCTGAAAGTTTGCTTTCTGGTGTTTGGTTTGTGTGTATGGCATCCTGAGAACACAGACCAAGCAACTCAAACTGGCCATCATGACCTCATGGACTCCAGAATCTTCAAGCTGCATGAACGCGACATCAGCGAGTTGAACACTTCTGACTTGATTTGTCTATTTTGCACCATTATCGCCTTGCTATTCGCCAGCACAGCCGTCTTTGGCTTTCGTCACGTTTTATCCAGGTGTGAGGAATCAACCTCGAGGCCTCCCCTCAACGCTGCAGGGTCAAAACTCGCTGTGATGGACATTAATTACCCCGTGAAGAAAACTCACACATGCAGGTGTTCCACTTGGTCCCGGGTCCTGCTCTGAGAAACAAGAGAAGCAGTGCTAAGGCAACTGCGGGTGCGATGTCCCCCTTTGATCTTCAGGATTTAGCCATTTGCATCTTGTTGCTGGGGTGTTTTGCATCTGATTGCTGG
>JAAUXT010093619.1_pt1 | contig 12777 bp, 11 predicted proteins | sample 7278171 | NCBI WGS metagenome assembly JAAUXT01 (sample SAMN14350112, study PRJNA611818) | marine sediment metagenome | isolation source: surface marine sediment (1.8m) | place: French Polynesia: Moorea | collected 2018-08
ATAGATAGATAGATAGATAGATAGATAGATAGATAGATAGATAGATAGATAGATAGATAGATAGATAGTCAGTCGGCAGGAGACAAATTACTGTCAATGTTCAGCTCAGTCCTCAAACACAATAATGGGACGCAAAAACTGAACACGAGCAGCTTCTGGTTTGAAACCAGATCTCACAACCGATTCAAGTTGTCATGTGTCATGACAGAACTCTCCACGTGCTTTTTACGCTTCAGGAATCTGGATTTCAGCGACAACAACATGTTTGCTATCACGCATTCTGTTTCATTGTCGAGTTCGGTCACCTGCACACACGCAATGCAGCAGTTCAAAGAGCCCACACACTTGGCGATACTTCCTCGGTGCCTGACATTTCCGGCACTTTTGGGTGCGTCACGATCACCTGTTTCCAAGTTGCTTTCGACTTCCAGTAGATTTTTCCTTTTTGGACCTTTTTCATTTCCAAACACTCAAATAGAGATGTCATTGGTAGGTTTGGTCGGCTGGTAAACTAAACCAGTGTGGTTTTTGTGACAAGACAGCCAAAGTCTTGGTCCAGGGGCCCCTTCCCACCTTTGGTCAGTCCACCTCCCGGGTGTGATTGCGATTTCGTGGATAAAATGTTGAAAGAAGTAGAAAGGTGGCTGCAGAAGAATAACAAGGGCCTGGTTGTCTTTTGTTCTCTGGTTATTGAGAAGTCAAAGGCCCAGAGATGACCGAAGTGAGGCTGTTTCCTCAAAGGGTAGGGCACAAGAATAGAGATTCTATCATCATAGATACATTTAATACCAGCCTCAGAGAACCATAACATTTGAGGGAGTGGCAGGTCCAGCTCAAGTCTACAGGAGAGGGGCAGCGAAACCAGCGAGGCTAATGACATCTTTGTGCAGGTCCTGAACTGTTTCCACAGCTTTCCATTTGAGTGTTTTTTGAGCCCATTTGTATGTTTTCAGCTCTTGGGGCGAATGTGACAACGTCTGGTACCCAACTGGGTGTGATCATTGGGCTATGTTCACACAAAAGCACACGCATTTCCAGTGCACCTCTGTGAGAGGACATGTTGGGGTGGGACCAGACAGGTCACCTCTTTTCAGCTGGATCCGATTTCCTGTCTTGAAAAGGAGCGAGTGTTTCACACGACTCCACGACAGTGACACTCATTTGACAAGTGTAGGCAGAACACCGATCCAAAACGTATTTTTGGACATCCTGGTGAAACGACGAATGTGTTGGCACAAGGTGCTGTCAAGCTAAATTTCTAATGTGCAGTTCTCGCTCTTTTTGTGATGAATTCTTTTGTCTTGGGCTTGGAGAACAAATCCTGAAAGAACGAAAAGACCTATGCAGGACAGTCCCTGTAGGACAGCAACAAAGTTTGATGTTTCAGAGTACAAGCTGGCTTTGTCTGTTGCGTGTTCATACATTTGGTGCCAATTGAGTGTCACACACTAAAAGCAGTCGTTTCACTGATTGGTAGCCATTACCCTGAGCTTTTCGGATGGAATGTAATTGATTGGAAAACATTTACCCAATTAGTGATGACACAAAACTTTTATTTTCTTCACTTGTGGACCCAGTCAAGACAAAACCGACCTCTGAAAAATTCAAATGTGCACCACTTGGCCTTTTCTTTTCTGGCACACTTCTTGTCATTCATATTCTTGACACTGCCGGTAAATTTTCGATTTTTACCCCCTTCTCTTGCCCTTTTCGCCGATAGAAATGCAAAAACTCCACTTGAAAACGACAGACGCAAACTGCTCATTCAAACCGAATTTCTGGTGCAACGGACTCAAGCCGGAAGGATGCAGGATGTGAAACTCCATTGCAACGAAACTTTCCGGAGACATTTCTCCAGAAGATGCATCTGCGGAAAGCACTTCCTCGTTTTTCAATCGGCAAAGGTAACAGTTCAACTTTGGGCTCACCATCAGAATCAACAACATTTGCTAAAATGCCAAACTCTGAAGCTTGGTTCTTTTCGTGGAAAGTGCAAGTAAGAAATTCTCATCAAGAACCGAGTTGCATGACAAATGACCAACACCTGTGAAGCCTCGCGAAACGAAGCTCTTCTCCCGAGGTGTGCGCAATCAAAGCCAGAACAGCTCTGGACAGCGAACAAGAGGAAAGGGCTGAAGACACACAGCGGTTCTCTCTTCCTCCGTCAGAGCGTTGGAAATTGGCTTTCCGTCTAACTGAGCGTTGGGGTGCGCTGTGGGTCTTTGTCACGTTTTTCTGCAAAAAATTGTTTGCTGAGCAGGAATGCCTTGCACATCTCATCCACACCAAAATATACGTGTCTTCAGGAAGGTAATTTAAAAAATATTGCTGATGTATTGGACTGCCAAAGGGATTGAAATAATATTGTTGTGCAGAGAAGCAACAGTTCGGAAACACTTTGGATGTTGAAGGCCTGGAATGCCTTGTATCTGTCCATTTCAGTCAGCCAACGTAGATTTTCCTGGGCTTGTTTGCGTCAAGAATTCTTGTGCATCGCTGACAACATCAAGCCTGTGGGACCACAGTTGCGACACTTCCAGAAAACGCCACACATGCAGTGCAAAACTATCAAAGCCAACAATGCCGAAAACGTTTCAGGAAAGATCTCTGCACCTCCAACAGTGTCGAATTATCTTTTTTGCTTTCAAACTGTGGGCAGGGGTGAGCTCTTGAATGTACAGTATTTTCCAGACTTTTTGGCTTGGTGACAGACAAATATCCTGGAAGACAGAACCAAACATTTGTCTGAGTGTTGTTTGCAACAACAGAACCTGGTACTCTTCTTTTGATACGCATGCACCTCCAGTGAGACAAACAATTGAGCAATCCTGCACACCAAAAAAGTACAACCCACAAAGAACCTGTCCAGATATTTCCACACTGAAGGTGGAGCTTAGCCACCTGGAACAAAGAAACCCGCCGTGTCTTCGGCCAAAGATGCACGACGATCGTTCATGACAACAGTCTGCCGGCAACTAAATCGTGTCATCTTCGTGGGCTGTTGTTTTGAAATCATTGAATATCCAGCGATCATGCGCGTGATTTCTTGAAGACGACACCACCAAAGTACAAAGTGCACACACAACACAGGTCTGTAGACACACGTTTGTTCGAAGCAACAGCTTCAGAAATTGCATCTGGTTTTCCATTTCGTTTTCCTTGGACCGGAAGGGGATGTATCTACTTGTCGTGATGTGATGTCTTCTCTTTTGCGCTGCATTCTCTTTGTCACTGCGGTGCCATTTCCCTTCTCTCAATGAAGAGTTTCATGTCAAACACCATCAATCTACAGCCCAACTTTCAGTGTTGCGTTGACAAAATACCAACGTGCCAAAAGCATTGGAGACCTGGTTCGGTGAAGATTTGTACTCGTAGGCGAGTCTACGACCAACGACCTACGCAGCGGTGCGCTGGTTCGCAAGCGGCGCAACTCACACCGCCACTTCATACCGAAAATGACCCCAACAAGATCTGTTTGACAAGTTTTGATTCTTTTGTTTCTTCGTTCTGCTTGGTCTCTTGAAATTTTCTCCTGGACTGAAAGAAGGTGGGGAGGCTGTGTAAAGAAAAACATCTCTCTGGTTCTGACAGGTTGAAGCGGTTCGTTTCGTTGATGTTTTATTTATCACAGAGCTGTCTCAGCTCAGGTACCCACATCAGGGTGTCGTCTTCCTTTGCAAATTCTGGTGATAGAAAACATTTGACCTCAATTTGGCATTCAAACTCAATATTTTTGTTTGTTTTCCTTTTACGTTCCGACCTCGTACCTTGCATGAAGCTGTTGAATTTGCAGAAGAAGGCTCCCAGCACCCAGCCCTCAGTCAGGTCGTCCACCATGTGCACCCAGGTACAGGACAGCGTCACGAAGAGGTCGCTGACGGCCAGGTTGACGAGGTAGTAGTTTGTGGTGGTTTGCATTCGCTTGTTGCGCGCCACGACCAATACAACGGCCAGGTTGCCCAGGAGAGCGATCGTCATGATGAGGACGTTCACCGCGATCTTCACAGCCACTTCCCACGTCGGTACAGACCTGATGAAAATATAAACACACTCAATCGAAGGGTTGACTGCTCAGATCTTCCTTCACACACAACTGATGAAAAGTAGTATCACGTGCCGAAAGCCAAGAACCTGGTTCTGAATTTGCACTGACCAAGTTTCCCGACAAGGGGAATGTAAAATTATGCAATTGAGCCAGAAAACACCAAACCAAAACACAGGAAGCCTGTCACACCAAACATTGTGCTCTCTTTGTTCCTTGAGGTTCAGTTCTTTGCCGACCTTGGTCACAGAGAAACCAAGAAGCCAACGCCACTTGTTTGGGAGATGTCCATACCACCCAGAAGAATTTTGTTTGTTTCCCTTGACTTTCATTTGCAAAAGAGACCAATATGATGCAAGTTCTTTCGCTGGTGGGTTGCACTTCCCGCACAGAGAAGCAATTGGATGCCCTTGTGTGATGGGCAGTTTTTGACAACCTTCGTTTCCTGCTCAAAACACGTGAAATTCTCGAGATTCAGCGGCCCTCTGAGGGTACGTGACGTGCACATCGTGGCGTCAAAACTACGGCTTCTGCAGGTTAGATCTTGTTGCACTGGTTTGACATCGATTTGCACTGCGCTGACGAGAGATGTGCCACACTGCAGAGTTTGAGTGAATATTTTCGGCACTCCGTTTGAGCATTTGACAATTTTGCATGTGTTGCCTGTGTCTGATGGTGCAGCCACGATGATATCAAGATCTAAATTCCACACCTTCAGCGCCTTCGCTTGACAGAGAACTTCCTTGAAGTTCCAACGACATCGATCAAATGTGAAAAGAGATACTCTTTCAAATGATCCATCAAAGTCAACGTTCTCGACGCGCTTTGAGCTTTCGTCAGGTTTATTCAGTGACAGAGCGCGCAACAGATCCTGATTCAGCCTTTTCTTTGAAGTCCCAGGTCAGTCCAAAATTCTTGGAGACACAACAATTTCGGGCAAATGTGAACATGAAGCATTCTTTATTTTGAAAGAGCAGAAATATCCCACGTACACAAAATCTCACAGTCGACTTGGTCAAGAATTAGTGAAAAGTACGAGCAATCCCGAACAGTTGCACACCAGAACTGACACCGAGCGGTAAAAACTGACAGGTTTTTGTGGGCTGAGTTCAGGCTAGCCAGGTTTTTTGTATTCTTTCAGGTTTATGGTGCGTTTTCTGTCCTCTTTGGTGTCTCAGCTTGGATCTACTTTCGTCAACTTTTCTTGCCATCTGTGCCAAGTGGCCAAAAGCCAGTTGGCGGTTGTCTGAAATTGGACTCGATGCCACACCAACGCCAGGTTTTGTGCAATGTTTTCCAGAAAAAGTAATTCCACAAACAAAGAAAGATCCAAACAAAGTGTGTTGCGTTGAGGGAAATGATGCCTATCGAAGGCTTCTCTTCGGAAGGCTTCATTACGAAAACCAACTTCATGTTTCTGTCGAAACATAGAGATTCGTCGGCAACGCTGTTTTTGTTGCAAAATGCCTGTGAATGTGAAAGATTTGCAAATAATGCGCGGCTCATGTGAGAATAATTGGAATGCTGGAGATTCTGCGTCTGCATCTCCGTTTCCATCTGAGACTTGGCACCTGCAGGCGCAGTCTGTTGCAAGAGGTGTGCGTTTCTGGTGTTTCCTCGTGTTAGTTTTCCCAAGATAGCCTCCTTAAGTGACAAACAGATTTGTTTCTGTCGTTGGTCAGCTGAACTTAATCACATTCTCAGCTTTTCAGCTCAAAAAGCAATCTCTTTTGATGGGACCTCGCTTCAAGCCATGTTGTACTCTTGATTACAGTGATCGTTGTGAGACTGCAGGAGACCTGCTTGTAATTTAAACAGCTCTGGGGACACAAATTACATCGACAACTTGTTCCCTCAAATGGATATCATCTGTAGGAAGGTCCTCGATGAGGAACAGATGATCACATGGGCAAGAAAGGGTCAATGAAGAAGGAGCAGAAGGTTGGGAGAACGAACTCAGAATGGAAGCTTTGGTCGTGTTGCGTTGCAAAATCAGCCCCTTCCACTCGCAGCCGTCACATCTTTGATGTCAGACGGAAAGAAGCAGTTGGTTCTTCAGACACAACGGCAAGACTTTTCTCTCGAGAAAACAATGGGGAGGGGAAAACAGGAAAACAGAAATTAGGAAAATGCAACTGTCTGTCGTTTAGAACAAGAAAGTTGTGTTCTTACAAAAAATGACCTCAGTACGAGTATTCTGCGGTAAATGTCTTCATTGGGTACCAGGTGAGAGGGCGTGTCATTACTGCATGAACAACCAACACAACTTGCTTTGTTCATGTTTAGGTTGGGGGGCGGGCATCAGTGAAATATTCTGATCCTCAGGGCAAACCCAGATTAAGAAGCGTGACGGATTCTCACCTGGTTGTTCCGCAGTGGCTACTTCCTCAATTCCCAATTTAGAGAATTGGTGTTCATGGTCTTGGAATCTGCTCCGTTGCGATACGATTCTACTTTTCATCGTTTCAGGTGAACTTGAACCAGTGGGAAAGAAGCGCTTTCCAGATGTTCAAGAAATCCGGCAGGAGGAGTCTGGGGTCGGGGTCTCGGTTGGGGGTCGGAAAGCGAAAACGACAAATGAAAAGGTTCTTGTTCCTTGTTCTGCCTGCAAGGTATCATTTTTTGCCCTTTCCCACCCATTTTCAGGGGATTCTCAGTTCTGTAACAAAAACACAGTTTGTCACTGACTCGGACCACCTGTTGCAGTTTTGACCACCCATTGAGAACTAATGCAGACGATTCGTTCACTCGCAACAAGCCTCAATCACCAAGTAGAATCCTTTGCCAGATCTCATAAAAACAGAAGATCACAACAAGATGCTGGTAATGTTCATTTTTGCAGCCGCTCCAGCAGCTCTTGTGTTGGGGACCCGCCCCACCCACAGCCCGGTGTTCTTTTCACATTCATCCTTGGAACGTTTTTTTCACCTGTTCGCTCCGATTCGATGAGAAAACTTGTGTTTGTGTGGGAGTCGCACGCATCTCTCCTTGTAGTCACTTGTTTGTCCAGTTGATTCACTTTATTGTGAAGCAATGACATTTCTTCCACAACAATCACTCGTCACCTGCACGCCCCGGACACGTGCACTTTCTGTCCACGTCACTGACCGAAAAAAATTTCCGACACAAAAAGCAGGCAACAGCAGATCTGTGAGAAGAAGAGATGGATGCGTCCCCATCTCTCTTGTGAAGAAGTTCGACAAGCCAGGACTCGTGTTGAAGATGCGGACACCATGTGTGTCGTGTAATGGACACGAGATAAGAGGCTCGTAATGGGAATGGCGCGTCGACTCCTGTATCTGGTGAAGACACAAACCTCCTCAACTACGTCATGAAGCAACGGATCTGTTTCCTGTGTGTGTCATTGCCATTTATGTGTTTTTAACACGCATGCTGGTGACTATTCTCCGTGACACCAGTGCTGTCCAAGCAAAACCTTGTTCGGAATGTTGAAGCAAAGAACTGCCAAACAGAATCGTTTTGATTCCCGGTTGGACTGTGGCTGTCCAAGCTGCAGACTTTTCTCAAGCAAGCCCTCATTTTGAAATCGCGCAATTTCTTTGGCACAGGAAACACCACTTTGTCTTTTCAACAGTGGACCCTGTTAGTTGTGGAAAGAAACCTGACTTGCACAGGGACCATGGCAAGAAGGAAGCGATACGATTGCTTGTTGATACAAGACGTGTTCAAGTGCTTCTCTTTCGTGGAGTGTCCACGTCACGACAAAACTCCTGTCGAACATTCGTGCAGCATCAGACTGAGGAAAGAGCAACAAACAAAAACGAACAATGCTACAACTAGATTCCGTGACCAGATCTGCCAGGACACACTCTGCACACCTTTGCCCAAAGACCCTTTTGGCATGGTAAGCCTGTGTATTCACAGTAAACGAATTTTTTTCGCTATGTTGAAGACGGGTCAACAAAAACTAAACGAAACAGAGCCGCCAAAGTGTCAATTGCCCTGACATCACCAGAAGCAGCGAAACACGATGGCAAAGTTCACGACAAAAACCCAGGAAATATAAGCTCACGAAAACGAAAGAAAGAAACCCTTTGAAACAACAAAAAGGAAAGGGCCAAAGAAGTAAAACTGAAGGGCAGTTCTCCAGATGGCCATGGTGAATGTCCAAATTCCACTGAATCCCCTGTTCTGCGGGGCACTGCAGGGATAAAACACAAATTTGCTCTTTCAGTGAGAAGAGCAGACCTGTCAAGAACCGCATCGATCTGTCGCCAACGCTTCGGCTCTTTTCTCCTGCACCGATTTCTGTCCACAGGACATGGTTTCTCCAAAAAGCAACCGGGCTTCTAATATTTTTATTATCACAGGTGTGGCGTCCATTCTGGACATTGCCATCGTCCGTGGTGAAAAGCAAAAGCCTCATGGACACAGAACACAGGTCCGTTTTGGTCGGTGTAGCGCGCATACATCCTTATCTCTGACAAGCAAATGGAATTCAGTGGGACAGCTTTATCGTCGGGGTCCTGAACCCTTTGTGGTCCTTTCATCGCGCGCAAGTTGTTAATGTACCGACACCCTGCAGCCCATCAGGTTAAAGAACAGCCATTTGTTTCCCACACCATGAAAAGCAGCAACGAGTCGCACAATTTTGTCTCGTGACAGTGACGAGAGCACGTTGCAGGTAAGGTGCCGTGGTTTTGTGTCGTGAGCGAGGAGAGATGACGACATTTTCGTTGTTTTGCAGGCAACGGGACAACCTGGTTTCACTGATAACTGGATAAACTTTTGGCAATCCGACATCACGTTTGTATGCATTACACGTTTGTTTGTTTTCAGTTGAGAATCCAAATTTGTACCAAGAATAATGTTTTTGTTCTCTTCAGGGTCATCAACCATAGAACTTCGGTTGAATGCACGCTCGTACTTTGGACGATTAAAATTGGGTTGTCATCTCTTGTGGAACTAATTGATTTGTTACCAAAAACAACCTGTATCATTCGCAACGGAGCACTGTTCTTTTGTTGTCACCATTTACGATGCGTGTACTGGTAAAGCGTTCAGTTTGCGAAGTATTGTTGACGCGTGATTGCTTGGACAATCAACCGTCACTGTTCTAAAAGCTCCGTATTGATGTCGCATCGATGTCAAGTTGTGTACCAAATCAAGCTTCCAAGTACATAGGCAAACAGAAATACAAATTTGTCCCCTTTTCGACAAAGGGATCAGAAAAAGCAATGCAAAACCGATTTGGATTGTCAACATCCGACACTGAAAACACCCTTCCTCCCAGCTACGATAAAGAAGATGTTCGGAACATTGAACACTGTACCAAAGACTTGTACTCACTATTTGGGTCGAGACACGCAGCAATTGAGACCCAAATAGTGAGTACACGTCTTTTGGACAGAGTTCAATATTCCTCATATGGTACGCATGCTGTTTCTGTCGAGATACGGCACAAAAATTGAGACAGAAAACCGTATCCGTATTGTATTTATGGTGTATCTCTGGGACTTAGTTCTGTTCTTGAAAGTGACAGTGAATGTGGTGACGAAACTTGAAGGGGCATTCATTTGATGCCAGAGACCCAACAGCAAAAAGCGAGCTGTACGGGGCGAAAAGTTTGTGTTGAGGTGTGGTCTCTCCACATGAGGTCTCCCACGAGCAAAAGACCACGTATCGAGCGAGTGAACCGAGTCGGAACCGAGACGAATCGCAGGTAGATGTAAGGGTTCACCCACGCTGCAAAAATGGTTCCTGTTCAATCATACAACTCTTTTCTCGACCAAAGGTCTCGAAAAGTCATTGTATGATTTCACAGGAACCTATTTTGCAGTGGGTGAACTCACTTCTACCACAATGAGGTCACGTACGAGAGGCTCTGTGACGGCAGCGTGGTAGAATTCGGAATCATCTGTGCATTTCGGAGACGATTTTCAAAGTGCTGAGGACGCAGTCCTGAAGGAAAGTCACCAAAACTTGATTGCACACGCTCTCGTAGAAAAAGGAAAAGGATGAACTTTCCATTTATCGTTGCTTTGGAAAGTGACCCAACCCAGCATTGTTCTTTCGAGATGCAGGAGTTCTCGTCTCGCAAAACTGAGAAAAGCACCTCGTCGCCCAGAAGTCTGACCAGGAGTGAGCACTCAGTACATGAAAAGAAGCGTTTATCAGCGCACTTCTTAAAAGCGCCCGTCAAGTACGCGGTTCAGAAATGCAAGTCCAGAACAGAATTGCACGCAGATGACAAGGATTGACATGAAATCCTGAAGTACAGATTACGCTATTTGCATTGGACTTCAATTGATCAACGAACTAATCCCACAAAGCGTTGCATTTATTCAAGCAGATAGTTTATTCGTGCCTTCAAGGAATTTTGTTTCGGTCTCCAGTTTTCTTTCAAGATTTCACTTCGTGAAGGTCTGTTCAAGAAAAGCTCTTTTGTGAATCGCAAATGGAAGCCTCATCAGCTGGTCACTCACCTCAGCGTCCCGGGATACGGAATGTTGCTGAAGTCGAGATCGTACTCGTCCATGGATCCGTAATCCATGCTGCTGGGTGATCCCTCCATATCAGACCCATAGCTCGCGTTGTCCAACAGTTTTATTCCACTCAATTCAACCCCATCCATTTTGTACCTCTTGAGGATGCCCACACTGGTGTTCCTCCAAAGGTCTCTGCCCAAGTTTCACTGTGAACTTTGGGAATTGTACGTGCTGGAAAAACACGGAAAAGTGAAGGTGGCTTTTGTTTTACTTCGAAAAAGAAGCTCAGCGTTTCAGCGGCATGAAAGGTCTAGTCGTGCGCGGCTTCAGCGTCTCCTATTCAGCTGGCTAAGTTGGTGCAGGCATTCACGCGCATGAAAACGAGTTTTTTCCCCGTGTGTAGAAAACTATGCAGAGGTTGGCTGGATGTTTTTTGTCCGATTTCTGGTCGCAGCAAAGCGGCAAGAAGACAGATGCTACGTGAAGCGAGAGAACTTGTGCACCAACAGAAAGCGAAGCTGCTCGTAATTCATCAGTTCTACAGCAGCTTTACACTTGTAATTATTACATGGGTTGCCTTGTAATGATAATGGTAAGGAACAAGTGCTTTATCATTCTATCCAACAGTCCACACCAAGTTGTTTTCTGGGGGGATGACAAATGGTGGTTTCTTTCATCCGATGTGTTCGTTGTACGTCTCGACTTGATTCTGATTGCTGACCATCGGGAGTGCAGGTCTTACCACTGGTTGAGGCTTTCACTTTTGCCGGTTGTTCTTGTTCTGAGGTGAAAACGAGCCACCACTTTATCGTGGTCCGCAGAAAATGCCCTCAAGACGACGACTTTGAAAGTTCTTTCACAGTGACCACTGGGTTCTTTCACATTGATCAGTGGAAACAACCAATGCGGTTTTTTGTCGACAGTTCACTGTGTGTCTCGTATTGAAGTTCACCTTCTGTGTCAAAACACACACACGCGGGCGCGCACACACACAGACACACACGGCGTTTTCAAAGTGACAGGAAACCGAGCAAAACCAAGTTTTTTCCAACGAACACACGGAACATTTGTGCGTCTGCATCAACCAAACAAGTTCGAGGATCAGACAGGATTCTTGGATTGGTTTATGTACACTTTCTGAAATCGATTTCAGCAGAACAAGCATATGCCTGCATTCCGTCGGCAGTCTACTTGGTGGGCGAAGCATCGAGAAATTGATTTCGTTCAACCTCGAGCACATCCGATTGGGGTGTGGGTGGCCCAACTAGGATACGATCTGTTTGAAACCACTGTTTTGCGGCAAGTTGCACAAGGGCAAACTTGATACTGCATGGGCATGATCTCACTTCGTGCCTTTCCGGTGGGCCCGCGAGACCACGCCCCTCAACTGGCCCTCCTGCATGTTGTGAAGAGATTCTGAGTTCTGTGAGCATGGAGAAAGCGCCATTGAGTATGTGTGTGTCATTTGGTGTTTGGACTTCCACGTGGTGAATACCACAGCTGAAATGAAAGAGTCCAAATGCTGTTCTGTAACTGATTCTGCGGTATACGTATAACTTGACTCCTCTTCGCTTGGTGATTGGTGAGCGCCGTTGGCACAGCCAAAATTGCAGAAAACGCAAAAATATACGAGTCGTACAGACTTTGAATCTGGCATTTTTGGATGCTGGCGCACAAAATACTAGACCCTGACCAAACTCACCAGCAACCAAGCAAAAAGTATGCTCTCTATGTTTGTTTGGGGGCCAAAAATTCCAAATGATCTTGATTTTGCTCGCATTTCAATCTGAACATCATGTCGAATTTCCTTTCCTTTTTGGTGTGAACAGTTATCCCACCCGTGCACTCGGACACGTGTTGCGTGCAGAACTGAAAGGTTATCAGGAGTAAATGAGAACTGAACGAGGTTTCATTGTGCAGCCACCTGCAGTCAATAACTAGCATTGTTACATGAAAATGGAAATATGACCATTTTCATCCGCATGTCTGATTATGTCCCATTGTACTTAAAGGAGGCATTTCCCCTCATTGCCCCACACGATGTGAACATTCAGAGGAAAACGATGAAGAATGATTGCGTTGTTCAGATCACCGCGGACCAGATCTTGTTTCCTGAGATTTACCTTGCCAGAGAAAAGCCGACACTATTGCTCACGTAATCTGATAAACGGAGAAAGAGGTGAATCGAAATGGCTCCTTGCGGGGGGGGGGGGGGGGGGGGGGGGGGGGGGGGGGGGGGGGGGGGGGGGGGGGGGGGGGGGGGGGGGGGGGGGGGGGGGGGGGGGG
>JAAUXT010003865.1_pt1 | contig 12772 bp, 19 predicted proteins | sample 7278171 | NCBI WGS metagenome assembly JAAUXT01 (sample SAMN14350112, study PRJNA611818) | marine sediment metagenome | isolation source: surface marine sediment (1.8m) | place: French Polynesia: Moorea | collected 2018-08
ATCCACAGAAGCTGAGATGTTGAACTCAATTGTGTCTCCTTGTGGTCTCCAAGAGAGGAAGAATTGACAGTTGCTTGCAAAGCAGTTGGGAGGGTTTCTGTAGCAGCCGATGGATGTTCCACAGTTCAAATCCTTGTTCCCAAAAACCAACGTGAAGGAGAAAAATTGAAAAAATTAGAACTGTGGTCGCTCTCTTCACTTCACTGAAACACATACAAAAAAAACACACACACACACACACACACACACACTCTGCAGTCAAGTAACTTTTGACGTTTCCGGGCTGTTATTTGCTTTCACCTGATACTGGAATAATTTTGGTTGATTGTGCTCCACTCCGGTTTGTGTGGACGAGGGGCCGGTGTCTCCTGACGTGACGTCTGTGAAGAGCAGCGGCTCCTGCGACGCGAAGCGCGCGTCGTGGTACTCCTTCAGTCCGCCTGCAACACGCGCATCTTGACGAGCAAAGAGCCACAAATGCAGTTCCTGAGTCTCAAGAACCATTCTAATGGGAGGGTCTGTCTCTCAGTTTCTTTCGAGGAAAATGCCGCTTGTTTACCAACGACTGGTCCCGCGGACATGAGGAGATGGAAGGGCGTCGTCAGATTGACGACGCGGTGGATCTCGGGTGAGCCGGGAGCCCAGAGCGCCGGGATGATGTAGCGGGAGAAGCTGCACTCGAGGCGGCCGTTCTCCACGCGGCCCGCCTGACCCTCCGGAAGCAAACCCAGCTGGGACTGCAACAAAACCGAGGTCAGCCAAGGCAGCAGATCTGTACACAAATGAATATCCTGCGAATCTTTACTCAACAAACAAAATTCGCACTCCTTCCCACACCCTGTGTGTGTGCGTGAGAGAGAGAGAGAGGAGAGAGAGAGAGAGAGAGAGAGAGAGAGAGAGAGAGAGAGAGAGAGAGGGGAACGGCAAAACAACATGTTTATGCTGGAGGGGCTTCCAAACGCACCGACCAACAAACGTTCAAATTCCAGCAATCATTCAAAAATTCGAGCAAATTGACTTTGTTCTCCCGCTGCAGGAAGTAAATGACACACGTCGGAATTTGAGACTTGATTAACCATGACCACGAACTGTCATGAACTCTGCGTGATGAAGTTCCAGCTGCCATTGTCTCAGCCTCTGTGGCTCAGCGGTTGGGTGCTGGTTCATAGTCCTACATGGGGAAAATTTTTATCTGTTGCACTTTGTCTCGTGGGGTCTTAAAGGTCATGAGGTACTTCACCTGATGAGTTGCCTCATGAACCTCATCAGGTGTCTTTGTGGACTGCATGAGATGCCGCATGTACGGTGGGAGTGAGTTCGTGACCAGCTGTGTTTGGCTTTCGTCATTCTTACATCATCCAAGACTTCGTTGGCGTAAAGCAGATTCCAGGATTGCTGGATGGTCATCGTGTCGCTGCCTGGATTGTAAATGCAGTCCGTCACACTGTCATCCACCTGCAGAGTATCGGACCCGTGGTCAGTGACATCGAGGGAGGAGCGCAGCGAGTCGGCCGCTCTTTTCGTGGACAAATCAGGCAACAAATTTTCCGTACTCAACCGTGGTTGCACTCAAGAAAAAGACGCACCCCAACGTTTGCCTCGATTTCTGGCACTGAGATCCCAATTTCAGAGCAAACGTTTTGTGCACGTGTTGTTCGGCAGAAGAAACGGCTGCAGTCAGGACCATGTTGTGCGGAATGACGGTCACGCTTGCGCTCCCGTAAACACGCTCAGATCAGAGATGGCATGTCGATCTGTTTCTCTCTTTTGGCTCAGACGTGATGAACGTGGTTCTCTTCATGCAGCGCAGTGTTCAGTTACCATGTATCCGTCGAGAGAGAACCCGACGGCTGCGTATCTCTGGTCGGCGGTGGCGACGGACGCGCTGAAGTGCACGACGTCGCGCTGAGGCCTCCAGGTCAGGAAGAAGTTGCACGACTCGAGCTCGCACCCCGCCGGCTCCCGGTAACACCCAACTGTCGTGCCGCACTCGAACTCCTGCTGTCGTACACAGTGGGACTTTACCTCTGCACGTTTTTGTGAATCGCAAAGCCCCACGACACATCCAGTTTTACGTAGTTTCAAACCTCGACTACATTCCACGTGCTGGCGTGTGCGCGTGTGTGTTCTTTTAGAAGTTCTGTGGTGAATTTTGTGTTCTCTTCGTCATCTTCTGCGTTCGATTGCATTGTCTTGAAGGACTCACTTGGCCTTGAATGCAGTGCACAAGCAGGGCGCAGGTCAGGCAGGGAAGAAGAAGCTTCATTTCTGAAAAGAAACGTCCCCGTGTGATCAGCTGTTTCGCACTTTTGAGGAACAACGATGCCTTCAGAGGCAACTTGAGTGCACATGAAAAAATAGTCTGAAGAAACAGTTCTGTCACACAGAAGCCCCAGCAGCGGGACTTCGCGCATGTATTGGCTGGATGTTGTTATTCCTGCAGAAAATGTTGCCAGTCATTTTGTCTGCCACACCAGTTGCGTCTGGCCATGTCTGGCGACCAGCCGATGGTCGGTCGCAAGACCTCCCGTCCCTCAATGCAAGAAAGGTGAGCAATCCAGAATGAAATGGCCCCGCCCTTACCGGCCACACCGATCTGGGGGAGGGATGGAGTTCGCTGGAACTCGCGTTGCAGCAATCTCACGTTGGAATCCACCTCCCTGGTAGCATGTTGGCAGCACACACACAAACATCGATAATGAATGTAAATGTGGCTACAGATAAGAAATCAAACAATCTTCGATATTTATGGACAGTGATCTTGAGAACTCAGCCACTGTTCAGATCAAGGAAGACCAAAATTGAGCCGATTTATCACGTTTCAGACCGAAGGATAGATATTTCTTGAACCTCAATTGATCAACAAATCATCTTTGACTTTTGAAAGGTTCAGATCCACACAAATGAGCTTCATCGAACAGTGCGAATGCATCTTTGACTTGTTTCTCCGCGTGTGGACATCCACCTGGCAACTCTCACCATATCTCGCACACTCGCACGTGTACATGCAAGAACACACACGCACGTGTGGGCGTCGGTCGTCTGTTGGGACAAAGCAGCACAAGAGTCAATCGGAGCCAGAAAAGAATAACAAACTAAATAATTGGGGGCGAGTTTGTCGTTACCCTACGATTCATCAAAACAATTGTGGAGACAAACAAACTTGTTCTGAAAAAGGGAACTTGGAACGCAGAAATTCACTGTTGCAGGTGAAGGAGCGATCAAGACGACGAACAACGATGACTTGGCACCGAAATGAACTTTGGCGACTGAAAGCAGCAAATCCTTGCGAGTGTTTTCAGCCACTCAACACCACAGACGCAGCTTTTGCTTGTAGAATTCACAGTGCTTCACAGTGTCAACAGTTCTGATGAAAACTTTTGATTGATGTCTTTTCAATTGTACGGTCGGTCTTTGTTCCGCTGTGTTTGATGTGCTATTTGATCATAAAGGAAAAATGTCTCCAACGAGAAATGTGTGGATCATCACGATCGCACAAGAGATAAGATGTGGAACAAAACACAGGCTTCTTCACGTACCAGTCGCTCAGCGCATCGCAAAGTTCACACGTCCATTCCGCAAACTTCACATTTTTGCCCCAGATTTTTCGTTTTCCTGGAGGAACCTTGTTCTGATCTGGGCAGCTTGGCAAAAAAAAGGAGAATGCAAAAGCATTTTTGTCTGCATTTTTCTGCTCAGAGTTTCCTTGCAAAGAAGCAAACCTTTTGTACCGTGGTCTCACAGCCACTTTCCTCACGCGCATGTTCGATTCGCAGGGGTCCAGAGAGCAATGACAACACAATGCGTGCAAATCTTTTTCCTCCCTCCTGATGTTTCCTCCACTTCTGAAGCACGGACTGTCGTCGTCGTCACACAGGACAACGGGCTGACGTGTTTGTTTTGGAGTTTCAGGGTTGAGGTGTGTGGGTGGGGTTTGGGTGAGCTCGGGGTGGGTGTGGCATTCACCCCAATGAGGAGCTTCTGCTGCTCTGCGTGGACGTCGAGACCTGGAGTTGAACACAGACTCAGACTGGCTTCTTGGTCACTCATGATTCTTGGCACCAACACGTGAAACACGAGGATGGAAGTTTCCCAAAACACTCAATGAAAAGAACGGCCCTGTTCCTTCATCCAAACCGCAAGCTACGATTGCTGCAAGCTCATCGACCATCTGTTGGGCTTCCGGAAAAGACACTGGCTTCCAGGCTTGGTGCATGGTTTGTCGGAAAGAAGTTTGGCTTTTGCTAAAGAAAGATGTGAAGCACAACCACACAGACCTGATGCATTCCACTTACCTTTTCGCGCTGAGTGTCCCTGTCTTACACAACTGTTGCTTGCTTGACTCGGTCGCTTGGAGTGCACGCTCTCATTTGATCACGGTGATAAGCTTCCAGGTTGCGGAGCCATTTCTCACTGTTTGGTCAGCAACATTCATCATTGACCTCAAACCTGCCAGGTGGACTCAGCGAATGCATTGATCTGACGTCGTTCCAAGCACAACGAACCATGTGGGCGTCATGTACCTTCCAACTTTGTCATCCTGAATCGTTCAACACATTAACCAAGACCAAGATCACGTTTTACCACATTTGTTGGGCGTCTCAAGATCGAATGAAATTCACATTGACGGCTTGACAACAACAAGAAAAAAGAAACAGTGGCACAAACAAAGCAGCACGCACACCCGACCGAGGCCTTCCTCACACAGAAACAGAAAGCAGTTTCCGAGGAATTCGGGGAAACAGTTTTGGTTTATTCGGTAGCTAGCAAAGCAAGATTGAGAAACACGTTTTCCTGCGGCTGAGCTAGTAGAGATCGTGCGACTCGCCCCTGGCCATGGTGGCCGTAAGAACGGCGGACCGCATCCTCACCCAGAACGTGTCGAACTGCTGCACAACCGAATAGCTGCAAACAAAGCAAACCGTGTGATGATTATCGTGGAATTTGCATTCAGTCCATTCGAGTGTGTCGACGGTGGTGCACAACATTCACGAGAGAGACAGGATGGCCTCACTAGAACTCCAAGTCGCCCGCAGACTCGTCGGGCGCCTGCCACGAGAAGGACACAGTCGTCTTGGTCTCGTTGTTGGTGTGAGTGATCGCCTGATCCTGAAAGCAGAATCACGCAGGTATCTGGTCGGTCTTTAAACAAACCACGCGAAATGTCACCATCGCACCTGCTCGTCATTGGGTACGAGTAGTGCTCACAGCGCAGATGAGTTCGGATTCGCTGTCGGTCGGAATCATGGTTCCCACCGGGTCGTCGCCCTGCTCCTCGTCCGCGAGTCTCGCCTGCGCCGTGAAGCCCTTGAACAGTGTCCCGTTGACTCCGTCGATCGTGACTGAAACCAAAAATTATACGTAAAATACCGTGATCTCTCTGTTATTCTCAGCACTGACACAAAACCCGTGAGTCTGCTTTGTCGATCGGGTCGAGGGGCTCCGAGAGTTATTTCACACGCGCTATTTCTCTCTCTCTCTCTCTCTCTCTCTCTCTCTCTCTCTCTCTCTCTCTCTCTCTCTCTCTCTCTCTCTCTCTCTCTCTCTTTTCTCTCTCTGACACACACATACACACACACTCTCTCTGTCTCTCTCTCCCTCTCTCTCTCTCTGTCTGTCTGTCTGTCTGTCTCTCTCTCTCTCTCGCTCTCTCTCTTTCACGTTGAATTTTGAAGTCAATGCGCAGGTTTAGCAAATACGTCCGCTCCTATTTCAAGGTGCCCCAATTGCCAGATCAGTGCCACAGATTCCATTTGGTCACTTGTCATTGGCTCTCAGTGCAAATTCAGGCCACGTTTAGCTGTCTGTGGCACCTGGCAATTGGGGCACCAAGTGTTTGGAAATTTAGGTCGTGCTGAACCTCCAGAAAATCTCTCATTTGACTTTGAGCATTTTGAAGTAAGTTTTCTACTCCTCGCACTCTGCATTCGCTCGGAGCTGGTTGCTAGTCTGCCCCCAGAAACCTAGACCAAGACGTGGGCTGAAGTCGATTCCCCCATAACCATGGCAACTCGGTTATTGAGATGGACGATGATTCGGTGACTTCTCGTGGCCTGCGAAGCCTGGGTAGAATTGCTCCGCTTCTCAAGGCCCGATCCACACCGCAGGGATTTGTGGGTTGTGTTGCGGCAAGTTCAAGGCAAGAAGCAGTGGATGCCCCGTCCGTTGGGCTTCTGTTCAAGTTAGCCGAGAGACTGAACTTGGGCTTGTGGGGGAGGAAAATGCCTGCCGTGTTGAGGGGGTTTCACACAGGCAGATTTTTTTTTACGCTGGCGTCAAAAATTTTGACCAGCGGGCGTCAAATTTGAAACCCAATGGAGAGCACCAAGAAAACGGTCCAGTCCGTTCCTGACGTCGCGTCAAACTTTTGACGCCTCGTCATCCTTGTGAAAACACCAGTCAACGGGCCCTGATCTGCATCACTGTGATACAGACACAGATCTGCACCACGGGGTAACAGACCCCGATACACATCAGTGTGAACCACGTCTGGTTCTGTGAGAGCGGTGGGCTGGCAGAACGGCGGAATTAGAGAGGACAGCAACGATCCATTTTCCGCTGCAGTCTGAGCCGCCTTCTCATTGGGAGACACAGGTCTGTTATTTCAGCGGTGTTGTACCAGAGATAGGTGTTGTTTCAAGGGTCCTTCAATGCATCGCAATCTCATCTCTTTGCTGGATCCGTCCTGTCTACATCCCTGGAACCGCTGCTGGAACCGCCCTTGATTCCATCGCTGGTTCCACCCCTCGCTCCACCCCTCACTCCACCCCTCCCTCCATCCCGTCCCTCCATCCCTCCCCCACCCCTCCCTCCACCCCCTCGCTCCACCCCCTCCCTCCACCTCTCCCTTCATCCCTCTCTCCACCCCCTCACCCCACCCCTGAATCCACCCTCGCTCCACCCCCAACCTCCACCCCCTCACTCTATCCCCTCCCTCCACCCCTCCCTCCATCCCTACCTCCACCCTTCCCTCCACCCCAGGATCCACCCTCTGGTTCCAATCAGCTGAAAGCGCGACGCCCGTTTGATTGGCTGAGCGCGCAGTGGAGATTGGGATGGGAGGTCCTGGGCTCGGCTCTGACGGGGCATCCATCACAGGGGCACAGCAGGGTTCCGAACAAGGAGAGTCACGAGTTGAGTTCTGCAGGACGCAGGAGGGTGCAGGTAGTGATGGTGCGGTGCGTCATGTCAACACACACACGCATTCTATCTCTCAACCACAAACTCTCTCTCACTCTCTTTCTCTCTTGCTCTCTCATTCTCTCTCTGTCTCTGAGCTCTCTTACTCTTCTCTGTCCCCTCTCTCCTTTGCCATCTCTCTCTCCCCTCTCACTTCGCTCTCTCTCTCTGACTCTCCCTTGTTTCCTCTATCTCTCACACCTCTTTGTGTCTCACTTTGTCTCCGTCCCTCCCTCACTCTCGTTGTTCGAGCCTGTCTTCTCTGTGGTCCCAGACATTTTGCATTTGTCTATCTCATTTTGAGCCGCCAGCACGCAGTGTGGCAGTTTGTGCATGCCCCCCCAGGGTCAGACCCGCTTGGACCCCCCACCCCACCCTGATCCTGGACCAGCCGTAGAATCAAAAGGATGGTGCCTCGTGAGGGGTTTGAATAGCAAACAAACTGTACGAGTCCAGCATCGCAATGCAGCATCACAACCAAGAGTCCAGGATGTATTGCTCAACCTATGCGTGTGACGGGAACCGACTCCCTCCGGACTCATCATTGGTGAAATTTCACTTCATCATGAGCTGCTTTTCGGGGCTCAGGGCTCCAGGGGAAGGTCCACTGCAGAGTTTCCGAAGCGTACGGCTGTGTGGAGGGTCATCATGCGTGTTCGTTACAGGTTCGTTGGAGAGGCAGGGTCAGGGTTGGGTTGGGGCTGGGATTTGAGGTGGGGTGAGTGTGGGGATAGGTTGGGCGTTTCAGAGTTATACAGCCCTCAGTTCTAAATGACACCCCTGCGGCCTGCCAAGCCACCCCCACCCCAGCCCCCACCCCAGCCCCACTCTTTCCTTACCCACAGCTGTGTCCTCCCTCCACCCTGCCCGCCTCACCCACCACACCCACCCACCCCACGCCCATCACCCGCTCGCATCACCCCACTCGCACCCGCACCCCTGCCTCACCCCAATCCCCACCCCATCCCCACCCCCAACCCCGTCAACCGCAACTAACGTCTCCCTCCAAAGATTTTTGAGACTCTACATGGCAACATGCAATTCTGTCAGATTCCATTGGCTCGTGGCGGCTCCCTCGCCGCGGCTGCTCCAGTTCTGCAGGCTCCGTGAGGCGGACCCAATCAATGTGCATCGCGGGCCACATCAATATTTTCATTCCATCATCCGTGTTGTGAAGGCCGCAGCAGCGCCGGGCCTCCGTACATCACAGACAAGCGCGGATCCAGGGGCGGGTTTGGGGAGCGGACACAGGTGCAGATCGAGGGCGTGTCCAAGGTGGGGTCCAGGGGTCAGAGGGTCCAGGGGCGAGTGCAGGGCAAGGGTCAGAGGCGGGGTCAGGGAGGAACCAGGGGTGGGGTCAGGGGCGGGGCCAGTCAAGGACCAGGGGAGTGTCCAGGGTAGGGCCAGGGAGGGACCGGGGAGAGACCAGGGTCATGGGGTCATGGGTGGTTCCAGAGGTTGGTTTGGGGAACAGACACGACTAGACCCAGCGGTGGGTCAGAGGATGGAAACAGGAACTGGTTCAGAATGCTTTCAGGGTCAGATCAACGGGTGAGTCCCAAGAACTGAGCCAACGTCAACAGCATGAGAACCTCGGTCTGGGAAGCCGTGTCCACCCAAAGTCCTCACCCTGCTTTCCAGACCCCGAATTTCCTGTCAGAGAATGTACTGCACAAAGACCACCAAAGTTTCACCAATAATTTGCAAATTTCCAGACATCAACTTGAACAAATTTGCAAGGGAAAAAAACAATTCGCGCCCACCATAGAGAGATCTCGGTGTGAGAACAGCGTTGATATAAATTTCCTGTCGCATTGGTCAGCAGCTTGATGGTCTGATGTGTATCAGACTGATGCATGGGCGGCAGGGTCGGGGCCTCGTCTGGCTGTATCACCAAACAGGCAAGTCCCGTTTTTACTGCGGTGCGGCGTGTTGTTGTTGGAGGGACAGACGCATCTGTTCTGTCAGCCACACGGTTCAAGTCACGTCAGCTTGACATGGGGCCCAGATCACACTGGACGCGTCACGCTACGTCAAGCTGCGTCAAAAGAACGAGTGACGAAGAACGATCGTTGACTTGAACGGGCGAAAGGTGTCTTCAAGATAGCAGCGATCGCAGCGAGGGCTGGTTGACTTGAGTGCTGAGAGGCGCAGCGCTAGCGTGAAACAAGGAGGTTTCGCATTGGTGACGCGCGGTCGTTTTCTGAGCTGACGTCAAAATTTCCACCATTGGGTTCAATGCACTAAATTTTGACGCCGACGTCAAAAAGACGACCGCGCGTCACCAATGCGAAAACCGCCACAGGCATGACTCAGCAACAGAAGGCTCCCTCCTCCTGCAGACTTGCAGGCGTCTCTCCGTGCAGATCTGCAGACGCGTCCTGCAGCCTGCAGTAGGAGATGCATGGGAGGCTCCTTCTGCTCCTGCAGTATTCATCCGCCGTGGCGCCGGGAGGCCTCGCCTTCTGCGGATGAGCCATCTGAGGCCCGCGCGTCTGCGTCAGTAGCGAGTTAAAGCGACGGTCCAGACACGCGTGGAACGGTGTCTGAAACAGTGACGAGGTTCAGCACGATTCTGCAATCGGTAGAGTCTGACGTGGCTGACGTCAGCGCTGGGAGGAGCGATCTGATCACATGTGCTTCTTGACTGATTTCTCCCAACAACAATGACAAGTGTTTCTTCCTGATTGGCCAGCAAGGAGGCCAGACTGCATGTTTGTTCCCTGTGTTTTGCCTTTTCCACGGATCACACACGTGGTGCTACGCACTTCACTGAGCGACAGACTGGCGGATTTGCTGAACCTCCGTGGTATTTTCAACAAACGCAGCAACAACAGAAAGCACAGCAAAGACTCTCACTGACACGCAGGGGAGGACCTGCCTGATTTTCAGGTGCAGAATCAAGTAGAAAAGGCGAACGTTGCTGCGTGATTCTTTCGTTGCACGAGCCACGACCCACACACGCCTGACCTCCCAGCTTCCCTCCTGCGCACAAGAACACGGACCACGTGTCATACGTCACACGTCATACTGCCTAAACTCGCTGCTGACGAACTCTCGTTGTTTCTCGTTGCAGTGCACAAATGGAAGTACGAGCAGCAACTCAAGGACGCAGACGCAGGTGAGGCCATTTCTCACCGGGGTCGCAGCGCCGTCCTGGCAGCGTGGGGTTGAGGCTGCAGCGCCGTCCCTGGAAGATGGGGACATTTGAGCCGCTACATGTGTGGCGCCGCAGGCATGAGTAGGAAGCATGACTACAGAAAATTGGCCGGAGCTGCAGCAAGGACAGCCTCTTCGCTGCAAGGACGGTGCTGCACGCCTTGTTCCTGTACATTTGTTCACAGTAGATGTAGATATTCTAGCGTTCCCCCCTTTCAGCTTCATCACTCCTGTCATGGCACTTTTACTCTGCTTGAAATCAAAAGCATACTTTTCGTGAAATTTTTATTGTGATGTTTTTCTGGTTGACAAGAATAGATCTACGAGTACACGCATTTTCGTGGGTTCAGAATCGAACCGGGAGCCTTGGGCCCCTCCGTTCAGGGCTCTGTGTTTGAACCTGACAGGGTCGGTGGTGCGTTCTCATGCGCGGTTCAGACAGATCAAACCTTCTGCATAAAGTTCCAGCAAAAAACGAAATTTGAAGTTAGTTTGGTGTGAGTTTCGTGTTTTTCTCCCTCCAGATGTTTTTGCAAGAGATTTTGTACACGTTTTGTCAAGAGTTGGATGGAACCGCTCAGTCCTGCTTTGGGCCTGGTTCACACTGGATGCGTCACACATGGCGTCACTGTGGCCTGGAGGCTGCATCACTGGGTCTGGGCCGCATGACGCAGCACATCCAGGGACAGGTCTGGAGAACAGGGGCCTGGGACTCCCAACAAGAGAAAAGAATTCAGTTGAAAAATTTTTCAAGCGCACTGTGCATGGGCACCAAGGACCAACTTGTGGCTCCACCCCAATCGCCTGAGGACACACACACGCACGTTCGCACGCACACCTCCGTGTTCTGGTCACACTGTTCAAAGATCCGTGGCAACGCTGAGATCACCATGACAACGCAGCTGAGCAGCAGGCTCCCAGCAGATCTGTCTGAACCGCCGAACCGAGGCCGGACTCAGCGCACCCCTCGCTCTGGGCTGGCCTCCGACCCCCAGGGGCTCAAAATTTGGGGGCTCAAAATTTGGGGGTTGGGTGTCACTTCAAATTGACTGATTCGAAAAATGTACCAGGGGCACAAAACTAAGGTGAAGAGATTTGGGGGGGAAGAGGGTCAGAGGGTTCGGACCCCAGGCCACTGGATCCACTGATTTCACATTCTTATCATTTGATTCTGTTTATGAATCAAAAGCCTTTGTGCTCCAAGGGCGCATGGGTGACAGCTCCAGGGTCACTGGCTGCTTTGCACATAATTCTCCACCACCCAACACGAAAATCCACCAGCAAAATCTTGTGAATACTGCATATAATTCTTTGCTAAATTTTACTTTATCTCTAACAAGAGGACCTATTTTCTCTCTCTCTCTCTCAGCCTGCTATGACGTCGCAATCATAGGCGCAGGGATATCTGGAACCTATGCTGCGTGGCGGTTGCGTCACACAGGACGTAAGATCGGCATCTTTGAACAGTGGGACCGAATTGGCGGAAGGATACACACGCACCGGCTGCCCGGCATGCCGGAACTACATGCAGAGCTAGGTGCTATGTACTACATGCCCCAGGTGACTTGATGTTCCTCCACTGGGTGACACTCATGTGAGTGCGTGTGAGTGCAGGCTTGGATGAGGTGACATCAAAGAAAAGAGAATTCCAGTGAGTGAGTGAGTGAGTGAGTGAGTGAGTGAGTGAGTGAGTGAGTGAGTGAGTGTGGTCCCTGATTCAAACTCCGATGCAACACACGATGACCAGCTTGTTTGAGCAGGCAGATTGGGGTGGGGTGGACATGAAGCCGCAGGGTTCTCTCTGGCCCAGCCTCACCCAATCCAGCACGCTTCGCTCCAACTGTTCTTGCGTTCCGCACCCGTCTCGCCCATTTCCGAATTTCTGAAATTTTGAAAGTCAGGCCTCCTGACTCGACGAAGAAATGGATCTCATTGCTTCAGGGAGGTTGGCGGGGCCAGGTGTGATTTTTCTTGGTGTGTGCTGTTCTTGGGCGTAGCTTCTGTGGTCTGCATTTTGATGTGTGCGTGTGTGTGTACGTGTGTGTGTGCAAGTGTGTCGCTGGTTGCAATTTCATCAAAACGGTTCATTTTGGAACATTCCTTTTCAACAAAACCACATCTTTTGGCGGGAAGACGCTTCACGCCTGTCAAGCCTTCTTGTTTGTTTTCGTCGCAGTCTCACCCGCTGCTGAATTCTACGATCCATGCGCTACGCCTGAGCCCAAGCACGTTCCCCCGACCGAGCCGCGCCCGCGCTATGTACTATTTGCGCGGCCATCACCTCCCAGGTGAGAGCGGGGTGGGGTGGGGTGGGGTGGGGGGGGGTGGGGGGGTGGGGGGGGGGATGGGAACGGAGGGGGGCCGTGGTGGTGGGTGGGGGGGGGGGGGAGATCGCACGACAAAACTACTGAAAACAACACACAAACATATATCG
>JAAUXT010082291.1_pt1 | contig 12772 bp, 16 predicted proteins | sample 7278171 | NCBI WGS metagenome assembly JAAUXT01 (sample SAMN14350112, study PRJNA611818) | marine sediment metagenome | isolation source: surface marine sediment (1.8m) | place: French Polynesia: Moorea | collected 2018-08
ATATGTGGATATTGTTGTGAAACAATGTGTAAAAGTTCCATTTGGTCAAATTTGTTTCATTTGGGTGTGTGCTAAATGAGTTCCCAAGTTGTGAATATTGAGTGAAAAAAGTAAGAATTTTGACAAAAAAGCGAGCCAAATCAGAGTGAGCCAAATCAGAGTGACCCAAATCAGAGCAAGCCAAATCTGAGTGACCCAAATCAGAGCAAGCCAAATCAGAGCAAGCCAACTCAGAGCAAGCCAAATCAGAGCAAGCCAAATCAGAGCAACTGAAATTTCCTCAAATCACCGCAAGCTCCATGGAGCTATTTTTATATATTACTGGCAAAAATGCTGGTACGAAAGTGCCTGACTTACCAGCAAAAGATACACCTGGTCAGGGGTGGGTCTGAATAGAAAAACACTGGCAGGAAACACTGGTGATTTTGAGTGACTTTAACAGGGGTATCAGGAACTTACCAGCACTCTCTCGTTGGAAAAACACCCCCCTGCCCAAAACTAACCCCCCCCCCCCAAGATCTTTGCAAAACCAATGAAACTGAGTGAGACAACAGACATCCCAACACGTTGAGAGGGTTGTAGTGAGTGAGAGTCTTGATTTCTCACTGGAGTTTTCCTCATCTGGGCCTGCCAGAGATTGAAGCAGTGCACAAGGCATCTGCGGGTGCGAAGTCCCTTGACTCGCGTTGCTGGGGAAAGAAAGAAAGGAAAAAAGAAAGAAAGGCAAAAATATGAAAAAAAAAAATTCCTGGGGTGAGTTGGCCACGGGGAGTTGGCCAGGTGTGTGTGTAGGAGAGGGGGGTTGGCTGTAGGCCACAGGGGGGAGCTGGCTGTGCGGAGTTGGGAAATGGGAAAGGCGGGACAACAGGCTCACCTTGCTCATACCGCTCTACCACCAGGTGCTCCTCCCCAAAGGGACTTCGCGCAATCAACGAAAAGTTCTGCCAGGCAAAACCCAATGGTCACCGGGGTGTTGGCTGAGGAGGGGGGGGGGCTGAGAAAGGGGGTTGGCTGAGTTGGGGGTTCAGACTGGGAAAGGCAGGTCGCAGGCATGATGACAATGTGACAAGGTAGAAGAAAGAGAAATTGTATTTGGATTTGGATGGCAGGAAATTTTTGGTTGATTTATAGATGGATTTTGGTTGGACTGTGTGTTACAGTATGACTCGAAATCACAAATGTGCATGCTATGTTACTATAAGACAACAGGATTCTGCTCAGATTATTGAACAATGTCAGGTGTGTCAGTGTCACAAATCAGCCCACCAGGGCTCATGTCATCATGAGTCACTTTTGGTAATGAACAAGTTTGTTGCACATGAGGTGTTTTGTGTCAACTCATACTTGTACAGTGTGTGTGCATGGGGAAGAAAACTGCAGAAATGGGCTGAAAGTGAATGAAAATGAAGTGGAAAAGAATAGTTTTGTGATCTGTGGATATTGGTCTTGAGTCTGGGGAAAAAATTGGTGAAATTGGGTGTGAATTTTGTGAGATATATATACGGAATTGTTCTGGGATGCACTTGGCATGCTTTGGTATGCTTTGGTAAACAAGTTATCCTTCTACAGCCTAAAAATTCCAAAGTGGCCCGTGTAGCCCATATGGTTGCAGGGTGGTCAAAGTTTCAAAGTGGAGTCAGGGGTCATACTGCGACAAAGAAAGAAAGTTTAGTGTTGTACAATACAGACCAATTATCCCAGGCCAGCACCATCAACCACCAATAACCCCTGCAGGAGGGCATGATGGGACAAAGGGGGACGTCTTGCCTGAGGAGCCATATACTTGGCCTGAGATGCCACTACTTGTGAACATAGGCAGATAATATGGACCAATTGTCCCAGGCCAGCACAACAAGCTACCAACAACCCCAAAAGGGGGCATGATGGGACAAAGGGGGACATCTGACCTGAGATGCCAGATACTTGTACACACAGGCAGACAATATGGACCAATTGTCCCAGGCCAGCATCATCAGCCACCAATAACCCCCACATGGCGGGGGGAGGAATGGGACATGGGACAAAAGGGAGATGTCTTGCCTGAGATGGCATTTGTTTATGTACACAGGTTGACAATATATGGACCAATTGTCCCAGGCCAGCACCATTAGAGGGTGATGGGGCATTGGACAAAAGGGGGACATCTTCTTGGAGTTGGCGTACACACCAAAATTTTTTTGGCACAACCACTTAGTGCTCTTCCCTGAAGGGACTTCGCACAATTAAAGTAGCCTGATCAGACCTGAGAATGCAAAACAAATCAAAGACAGCGCCCAAATTTCAAATCCCATATCTCAGGTCCTAACTGAGATCGAGCTTTTTTTTTTGGTGCAATTGAATCATCATGGACCACAAGATCTGACAATTCAACCTTGGTTGTTTCTGTGGGAAATTGCTGATGCCATGGAAAGATTCTGTGAAGATATCTCAGCTCATGACAGAGCTTGATTCTTTTGTCTTTGAGTGACCTGCAGATTCTGAAAATTGCACAATGGCTGCAAGAGAGGAAGACTGTAGGTGTGGAAGCATTCTTTTTGAGATATACCTCAGCTCCTAATTGAGATGGAACTTTAATTCTTTTTGCACTTTGCAACAGGACAGTGACATCAGGCAGGGGAAGATCTTCCTTCGGAACAATGAAAATTCTGTGTTCAACGGCGCAAACAATGGCGCGCGCGTGTGTGTGTGTGTGTGGGGGGGGCACCTGGAAGTGAGTTGTTTGTTCACGCGAAGAATCAGGCTCTGGATCTCGTTTCAGAAGAACGTTGTCTGTTTTGTCGAGCATCCAAGCAGAAAATAGACTTGGCTGAAATATCTCAAAGACGTTGTTTGAGATCAACCAGTTTTTGCCTTCATTCAGAACAAGTTGGTTCAGAAATCGACAGCTTCGTTCGTGTGTTTTGTTCGAACTTTGTGTGCGGGCTTTGTTCAGTCAGGGCCGAGAGAATAATTCTGAATTTTATTCTGCATGGGTGGCAGGTGTTTGTGATTTGTTTTGTTCACATACGTTTTTGTTCTTTGCATACCAGCTCCGAACAACACACTTTGAAATTGTTCGCGCGAGATTGTGTTCACAAAAGGTCACCATTGCTGGAAAATCGAATGTTGCTCAACACAAAAACTGATGCTCTCTGTCTCGCCGCGTCAAGTGCTCGTATTTGGCATCGTCTGAGGAAAGCTTTGTCACCGCTGGTGTCTTTTGGTTTGAGATCTTCTGAATGGGAATCATGTTTAATTTGACTGACTTGGTGGTCACTGCGAAAAGTCAAATCTGTTCCACTTTCTGATGGGCCGAAGGAAGTGACGAGATGAAGCTGGAATTGGAGGTTCTCGCTTCGACGTCCATCAAGCGCAGGAAGCCGTGGCCTCAGCTCGCATGGATTGGACAGGTAGTTCGATACTGTTTCTTTCTTGACTCGCAGTGCATTGTCTCAACGTCTTGAATCATTTTCACCCACTGTGTAATTCTCACTCGGAACCTTCCTCAGGATAATTTGCTTCTGAGTAATCACTGCGGCAACACTCCGGAGGCGTTGAAAATGTCAGACATGAGAATGTTCATTGACTTTCTGAACTTCGTCACCCAGTTTGCAGAGATTGGTACAGTCACCATGGCAAAGAAAAATCTTTGTAAACTTTTGTCCAGCGGAATCCGCAATGATCAGATCCGATCATCTGTGGACACCGTCCTGCTGTTGGGACAGGCACCACTCCACATGTTGAACAAAATTTGCCGACGCCCTCGTATGCCACATCTCTGCTCCCGAGTGCACCTTTCTTGCGTGTTCGCCAGGCGCGAGAGAGCGTGTTCCTGCTGGATCATCAGCGACTGAGCAAACTCTACATCCCATCTGGCAAGACGAAGCGGAAGATCAGTAAGCTGCAGCCGCTACTTCAGGACGTCAAAGCTCTCACGCACTCAAGAAATGGTAGGAGTCCATGTCTGATGAATGAAAAGAAATTGCTGGGTGGAAAACAGTTCTGAATTGCGCTGTATGGGGCACAGAAGGTGGAAAGACTGCAAAGAAGGCGGACAAGTGTGAGAATATTGAAGTGCTATTTACCCCTGCGAATAGCCTTGTCTTGAACCAAAGTTAGGCACATCTCCATCCCCAACCTCTTTGCTTTTGAATTTGTTTGAATTTCGGGCGATATAGACCTCAAATGTTTGCACAAATCCATTTGTGTCTGTTGAGCAGGTTTGTTCGTGGCGGGTCTGCTGTACTCGGGAGATGTGTTTCTCTGGCACAAAGACACAGATCTACTGCGGTTCGTCGCTGGGCTGTCCGCGCTCGCTCCGCATCTTGAGGCCGGAAACGGCAAAGGTGCATTCCCGAGTTTTCTTGCTTGAACGTCGCAGAATGGATCAGAGATGCTTCTGGCTTCTTTCATGACCTTCGAATGAGTCAGGTCATTGTGTGGATACGATGACAATCAGAAATGACTTTGTCATAGTTCTGTTGAAATGTGTAAGCAATGTCTATTTTGAAGCATTTTCATTGCAGATGACTTTGCGCCACATCTGACAGTGTCGGACGATGGAACGAAACTGTTGGTTGTGATTGGTCTGAAATTGTTCTACGTGTGGGAAATGAGCCAATCAGAGCGCTTCTTTTTGGCCAGTCAGGATGTGTGGCTGCGAGGCACGTGGTCGCAGGTCTCCACCAATGAACACGTTCAGTTTCCCAGTTTGACGGCGAAGGAAGCTCGCTGTGATGCAACCTTCTACGTGCATGAGGCAAGACCTTTCTCCACGTTTTAGTCAACGAGGGGTGAAAGCAAATCACAAGACAACAAAGAGAGAACCGTCACATGGTGCCGGGGGGACCAGATTTTGGTGTTGCCAAAACTGATGTGCAGAAACATTGCACCTCGGTGTTCTGCAACGTGAGCATTCTTCGTGTTGTCTGCAGGTGTTTGGTCTGTGTTGCGCGTGCACTGTGCTGCTGACGATCAACGCAAGAGTCGTGTTCAACACCCTGGTGTTGAGGTGGACAGAGGGTCCGTTCGTCCAGTCGTACAGGTGAGCATTGTTGAACTTGCTGCGGATTGGTCTTCCATTCTTTCTGGAGTGGGGTTCTCGGCACGCGATCTTGTGGGCGCATGTCTGTCGCAGCCATTGTCATGTTCATAAACCCAGGTGTCACTTGCTTGTTATGTGACGGCCACACGACATCGAGTCCCCCTTCTGGTCAGCCAGTTTATGTTTCACCAGTTCATTTGTTGCTTGAAACAAGAACGGGGTGGTGGAAAAGGCATTATATTCTTCTTTTGTGAGTCGTGATATGTGCACAAAGCATGTTTGGTGTGTCACCTGTGCACAAGGAGTCGGGATTTTCAACCCGTGAGTGATCTTCAACGAAGAAAATGCTTGTTGGCATGACGTTAGATGCACTGGGGAGTGTGCTTGCAATGCTCGTTAAACTATCAAACAATTGCACGTTTGTGTTCTTGACTGTGGGACACAAGGTCCGTTTATCGTTTATTTTCCTTCAGGCCCAGAACGATTGCACTCTTCAGGCATTGCCACTCTGCACCGATCACATCCACAGTTGTCCACGCTTTGGTTTGCAGTTTACCAACCTTTCGCGCTGAGTGGCACCGGTCGGAGCTTCCGCTGCAGGATGTCTGTCCCGGCGGAAGCCATGTTGACTCCTGCGTTGGTTCAGGCTGCGCCAGCGGTGTGCCAGTTACGTCGCGCGGCGCGTACGTGCCGCGGTACACGCATGACGGCAGTGTGCTGGCGGTGGCGGTGAATCAGCCTTGCACACACGGGAACAGCGTTGTCTACTTGCCGACACACACCCCGGAGTCACTCGTCGTAGCCAGGCTGCGAGGCTGCGGTGCAAAGATACCATTGAACAACAAATACTCCAAGTATAATGCTTGAATACTTCTTTTCCAAAACAAACATTTCACCTGAACACATCTTCCCGATACTCATCTTTCTGGCCCTCAGTTTTGCCGATCATCACGTGATTCACGTTTTTGGGGAATAGTCAGCAAGAAAAGGCAGTCTTCGTTGTTTGTTCGCCTTTGCATCAGGGCTAGATCTAATTGCTACTTGTCCGCAAACATTTCGTGTGTATGTTGCTGCAGGACGTACTGGGTGTGCGCAGTCGAGTGGACATGCGACGACCTGCTGCTGGTGGTCATGACGCGTCAAGGCGGCGTGGGCGTGCTGACCCGGCTGGGCGAGCCGCTGCTGCTGCAGCTGTGCGGGCGCTTGGAGATGGGCCCGCGCCTCTTCCTGCCGGTGCACCCGCTCATTGCCGTACAGTGAGTGCACGCGCGTTTTTGATAAAGTCCGCACAGGCAGACAGACAAAAAGATCAAACCAAACACACACACGTACACTGACCATACACACACACGCACACATAGGAGGGGAGGATAACATGGCCTGTTCCTGAACTGCCGAACACGTTCAGTGGCTTCGCAGAAGGAATTTTCACAGAAAGCCTGCTTGTGCTGTATAGCACCATGATTGCCGTCCAATGCTTTGTCTAATGACGACAATACATGTGTGATCGCCAATGTCGAACAAAACGTTTTGGATGCCTCTCGTGCTTTGTCTTTGTGTCGAAATCCGTGGGGAGGAGCAACCAGTTCACAAATTGAGACCCGGTTGTGTGATTTTTGCTTCTCCCTTCAGACCGCGCGGAAGCGCGAACGCAGACTCGTCGGTGGCGCTGGACGCGTCTCTCAGCTCAGAGCAGCGCGACCCGCTGAGGCAGCGCTTTTCCGTCGCGCCGCACCCGCGTCTCCCGCTGCTGCTTATTTCCGACGGCTACATGGTGACGGTGCTGCAGGTGCCGGGGCAACTGAGCTGCGTTGGCTTGATGCAGGGACTGGTGACTGAGTGTTCCCACCAGCTCAAGAGCCTCAAGGAGACGCGTTGTCTGCAGGTGAAAAACAAGTCGAACTGCCGTTTCAGTGACGTGAACATTTTGTGGGCCTTGAAAGCGCAAATGGAGCAAGGAATTTTTTCGTCGACTTGACGCTTATGTAATCTGTCACAGACGAGCAACGACGAGAGTTGCAGTGTCACAGGCCGAACAAATCATCGTCCGGGCCCCGACAAGCAACGGACTCACATCACACTGAACCACGCGTCAGAATTCCACGGTGTGCTGAACCTCGAGTACAGGTGCGTCTTCTTGATGTCACAGGTGTCTTTCTGGGCTATCTTTTCGCAGTGGATAGTCACTGTGAAGCAGCATTTACGTGCATTGAGCACGAGGCGCGATCAATTCGAATTTCCAGCTGTGATCAACCCGCACGAAATTGGTTCCTGAGCAGGTTTGAGGAACCAGAAGATGACGCTCTTGACCATACTCTGGACGATGACCTCTCAGCACTTGTGTCACTGCGTCGTGGCACGGATGTTCCGGACGCAGGCCGCATCACGTTCGGAGACATGGAGAATCTAATGACGACACGGGAATTCACGGATACGGAGCTTCAGGACGGAGCTGGCGACGTGATGGCCGTGATTGATGGATTGAAAGACGACCTGCTGCGGGTAAGAAGGGAGCCTTGTTCTCCATGTTTCTTTTTCAGCCGATCTCAATAGGTTGAGGACTGGCTGGTAATTTGGAGCGTCGCTTTGGCATGGCGTCATGCGTGATAGCTGCCGGCAAGACGTGTGTTACGCGTGATGTTTGGCTGGAGGTCTTTGATAATGAAATGATTTGTGCTCAGGTGTGGGCCCTGGCGGTATCGCACACTGGTGTGTGGACGCTGGAGCACGAGGCGGTGGCGACGCACGTCCTGCGCTGCTTCACCCGGCTCTGTGCCGCAATTCTTCACTGCGAAACGGCCGTCTCCGGTCAAGTCAACCTGCCGAAGGTATCGTCTGAAGACTGTGGCAAATGCAGCTGGGATTGCGATGCGAGTTTTGTTTGCTCCAGCGCATCGTCCCCTGGGTCAGAAGCTGAGAGTTATGAACCTTGCGCAAGTTGAGAATGGAACGCCCATTGCCACTCCATCAATGGAACTCCCACTTCCACTTCTTGCGCGTTGTGATACAAATGATGTGAAACTTGCAGTACGATCCAACTCAAGTGATTCTCGCCCCTTGCCGTCACAGGGATCGCGAAGCTGGACGTTGCGACGGGTCCTGAAGCTGGTGACGGCGGTGATGTCGCTGCTGCGCCTCGACTCACAACGACGCCGCCTCGCCGCCGCGGCGCTCGCTTTCACGCACAGCGTTGTCGGGTGAGAGCTTTAGCAAGTGGTTGCAACAAAAGACAATTGTGGACACCATCAAAGATGTCGTAGGCGATGCTTGTGAGTCTTGGGAGCTTTAGGCCTCGTGCGTTTATTGGGTAGGTACAGTCCAACAAACGGTAGTTTCAGGAATTTTCGCGCGCTCGTTGCAGTCTCCTGTTGGACGGTCGCGGCTTGAAGCGCGTCGAGCCCCGCCCACGCATGCTGCACGGCTGCTTCGTGCTCCTCATGTTCGCCGAGGCCTCGCTTGAGCGCATCTACGGCTGTCGCCATGGCAACAACGTGCTTGTCAGGCAACGACAGCGCTTCGTGGATTCAGTGGTGGCCGCGTATCAACCGGGCTTCGTTCTGGACATCCGCAGGTTTATTTTTGGACAGTCGTCACTGAGACTGTGACTTGTGCCGAAAGCAGGAAAACACGCAGATTTGACAAGTTATGAATACCCACAAGACTCAGCCAAAGGACTTGGCCTGGAAACTGGCACGACTGTAAGTAATTCGAAGTTTTCTTTGCTTTCGCAGGACTAAGAACGGAGAAGCTGGGGGAGTTTGTGATGACGACAACAGCAGTACGCAGTCGCAAACATTCCCAAAGAGACCCGTGTCACCCAGAACCATCAAACCCGCGCGGTGTGCAGCGCAGCCCGTCACGAATATGAGCAGACGGTCAGTGTGAGAGTTGTTCTTGTGAATGATTGCACGTGCTGTATTTTGAAGTGTCCACTCCGCGCCGTCTTTCTGTATGCAAAACGTGCCGCAGAATCGTAGTTTTGACCAAAATTGTGTTTCTGTGTGAGGACACCAGCTTTTGTGGGGTGTGACTTGCAGACTGGGAGTAACATGGCGGAAGCTGCACAGACACGTCGGCGTGGAGCTGCAGCGGGCGCACCGCCGCGCCGAGGCGCACGGCAAGACCAGGAACAAGTCCTCCAGACAGCTGACCCGCCTACTTGCAGCTGTCCAGGCCAAATTGCACAGCCTCAGGGTCAGCTTCACTCCACGACACAGGAGACGAGTTGAGCAAGGTACCGACAGGGAAAAATACACTTTCAGCGTGATTGCCGGCGGTTGAGCCTGTCATTGTACTGTGCGTGCGTGAAGCATTGCTTCAGGTCCAAGGGAATTTATCTCCTCTGAATTGTATGTTTTCAGGCGACTTGCTGTACATTGAAGGGTGTTCGCTACCAGCCATGCAGTCCTGGGTATCGAAAGTCGCTGAGTCAGATGGTACGCGCACTTCCTGTGTGAAATGACGGTCGTTGGTCGGAAAGATTGATTCTTTCGAAAGCGCATTGGATGCGATTGTGTTCCCAAAGAAAACACCGGACTGTCATTTGCCCGATCTATTGCACAAAATGCTGCAAGAACTTGTGTTTGTTTTGTGCAGGCCTGCAGCTGCATGACCGCTCGCTTGGTCGAGTGCTGCTCTCACTGGTCTTCACGTTGCTACTGGAAGGGGAGCTGCGCTCCGTGCTCGAGTTGACGGAGCTGCTGCTGCGGCAGAAAGACGCGCGCTCCACACTCCACGTCTGCGCCGCGCGCGACGTGACGCAATCCAAGTCCGACGCTCTTGCGCTGCTGCAAAAGGTCCGTGTTGCAGATGCGTGACTCGCATTTCTTTGGCTGTTGTAAAAGCCAGAAACTTCTGCCTTGCTGAAGGAGAACAGAGATGGCAGTGCTGTTGTTTCTTCAGCTGCCCCATGAGGAGACGCAGGGGTCAGTGGAGCCGCCGGTGTGTGTCCGCAGCGAGGCGGCGCTGCTTGTGCTGCGCAGCGTCGCGCGCTTCCTCTCCGCGTACTTCTCGCGGTGTCCAGTGGCGTTGCGCGTCTTTCCACCGCACTGCCCACGGGTGCTGCCCCCACTGCACCTGCAGCACAGCCTGGGTGAGTTTCGTATTTCGACGATTGGATGAAAGGTGCTCAGGTGACTTCAGCGTCCACACTTGCACGTCTGACTTGCAAGTTGCGTGCGCGCCGTTGCAGCCGGTGATAAGCTTCGGAAAAATTTCAAAGAAATTGAGACTCGATCTGTCGTTCGTTCAGATGGTCGTGTGGTTGGGCTGTCCCACGCTGCGGTGCGCGGAGTCGTGCGGCACGACGGACTCGAGGAGGCGTGGACCTCGGGGCGCGCGCTGCACTACCTCCTGCTCGCAGGGCTGCTTCCCGAGGCCGTGTGGTTGGCGCGTGAACTCCGCGACTGGAAGGCGGCTTTCGTGCTCGGAGTGGTCTGTCAGCGCTGCAAAGGCAGGTGTGGGAAGACAGAGGGGGAGACTGATGTGAAGTTATAGTGACGTTCCACTGAAAGCAAAAGTTTCAATTTCATTGCGGAAAAAAAGAACACAAAGCAGAAAGACAGTCACTGTTCTTCTAGAAACCTAGTACACGAAGCCGACATTTGCACTGTACCATGCCAACTTTTTTGCAGGATCAGTGGTAGTGACGCGATGTTCTTGCCGGAAGGACTGACTCCACGTTCAATTCTGCTGGAGAAACTCACGCAGCTTCTAATCCCCGCTTCCGACGCTCCGGAGTCTCAGTCTCCAGGTAATGCAGAAACCGACTTCTTCCAAAGCTGTTATGTTTAGATCCACCCTGCTGATGGCCACTGATCACAGTTGACAAAACGACACAGAACACGAGGAACAACGCTTCCAATTGTGTCGGCCTTCCGTCTGGTGTCGCACTTTTGCTGCTTGAATTTTGCACTGCATAGAGATCTCCCCATTTTGCAGGCCTCAGTGTTGACGGGACGGACGTCGAACAGACGACACGGCTGCTGCACGACCTGCTGTTGGCGGGGACCCTGGGAGGCGTCAGCTGCGTGCCGTTGCTTTTGAAGACGCTCGTTGCGGGGATGAAGGACGTTGTTGCCGGGTTCGAGTTGCTGGTGCCAGAAGCTGTGTATTTGCCTGCGCCACCGCTGTATTGTGCGCAGCCGGCGAGAGATCCTGAGGTAAAAGTCACAACATGAGGTTGATTTCGTTTGCATAACGCCGCTTCAGCTGTGCGGTCCTGCTTCCGGTGCTTTCCCACACGAGCAACGTGGGAAGTCAACTTGCCCCAGAGCTTTGCATGGCAGTCACACACACCTCAAGGATGGCTTGACCAAACTCTTCGGAGAATTCGATGTGTGGGTATATTTCTACAAGAAATGGCATTTATGCTCCACGTTGTTCTACTGAGTGAAATGCATAAACGTCGGACTGAACGTTGATTTTGAGCCGCACGTATTGCGTCTGAACCTGTGTTGTGCCACTCAAACAGCCACAGATGCGAACTGTCCTTCCGTCATTTTCCTCCAACACCCACCGGCGCACAAAGTGATTGGTTGCTGGACATACTTTGGAGAGATCCCGTCCCCTTATGTCAGTTGATTTACCTCTGCAGGAACTCGTGAGTGAGGAGGTGGATGGGGAGCAACGGCGGCGGGGGCGGGTGGCGGCGCTGGTGCAGGCGGCGCTGCTGGTGCTGCGCGCATCGCACACGGCGCTGCCCGCTGCCCGGTGGTTCAGTCAGCGCGTGCGCAGCGCCATCCACGCCATGGCCAAACTGAACAAGGTCAGTCAAATTTGTCAAGACCAACACTTTTGTTCGTCATGATTTTTCACAACGCTTTGTGCAAACAGAAAGAAGAGTGAAGTAGAGTCTGATGTTTGTGTGTTTTTACTTCTGAAGTTTGTTTTTATCTTGATAATTTTATCCCATTCTCCTCAGATTGAAGAAGAGGCTTTTGTGGACACACCCACGTTGCAAGAGTCCTATCTGGGCGTGTGGCCTGCGTTTCCCCGCAATGACGGGGGCGACGGCGATGGTGGCGGCGGCGGCGGCGACTCGGCAGCGGAGCTGGACCCAGCGGTGCAGTCCGTCCTTGCCTCAGTGCGAGACCTGCTCACCCTGCTGTGGCTGCTTCACGCTCGCGACAAACTGTCACTTGCGCTTCGGGTCAAGCTCAGGCTCGCAGTGAAAATGGTAAGTGACTGGTTGGTGGTTGCCTCAAAGGTTTGCCGATCAGATTCTGGTGACCAGGCAATTGATATTCCTTGCTCTGCAGCTTGGTGGTGGCGCTGTGCGGCGAGAAGCGTGGTTTGCGCACGTGCGGAGCACGTTGCAGTGGGCGACACGGCTGCTTCCCTTCTCACGCTTTCTGCGCTGTCACGATGCGCACAACGATATCTACAGCGTCGCGCTCTCTCTCATCGTAGAACTCCCGCCCACGATTGAGGTGAGGTGCTGTCATCGAAAAAACTATCTACTGCTGTACTGACGATCTGCCGTACTGTCTCGTGTATAAGACGCACTCGTGCAAGGATGGTAGACGTGGTATATGACTGAGTAGTGAGTAGCAGGAGTCTGTTCTGTTGAAAACAATAAGACATGTCCTGTAGCAATTGACTGTGATATATTGCAGGATCAATTTGTTGCATTGTCAGGTATGTTTTAGAAGCGCAATCAATTAAACGTTGAGCATCCGTGTGTCGAATGTGTATGACAGAAAAAGACTGTATGGTGTAATAATAGCTCAGTCAATGAATATGCATCAA
>JAAUXT010075019.1_pt1 | contig 12770 bp, 8 predicted proteins | sample 7278171 | NCBI WGS metagenome assembly JAAUXT01 (sample SAMN14350112, study PRJNA611818) | marine sediment metagenome | isolation source: surface marine sediment (1.8m) | place: French Polynesia: Moorea | collected 2018-08
CAGAATGTTGTGTTGCTATTGGTCTTTCATCACACAAAGATCTGAGCAACTCAAATTTGTCATTCTTGAAATACGACAGCCAATCGGTCACTTAAATTTTCTGCCTCGTAACGCCCCCCGAGCCAGGAGAAAGTCGGACCCTCCCCCCCAACTGAACTATCTTGAATCCGACAATCATGTCGGCACACGCTGAGTCGGACAGACGGCCATCGGAGGGAGCGGACCCAACCTGTGGTTCTCTGTACTGAGCACGCGAAGCGTGGTGAGATCAGATCGAACCCATAACAATATGAGATCAATGGTCAATGGCCCGACCAGAGATACCACAACGATGTCAAGATAGCAGAAGATCCAACACTGGCATGCAGCGCTGCAGCCCAGTTGTGCAACAAATGCCACATTTTGCTGATCAAACATTTGAAACCATTTTCTGCTGATCCAGACACATGTTTTTGTGACCTTTCAGGTCAAACCCCGGGGCAGAATCCTGCGCATGAAGTTTCCACGAAGTCCACAAGGCCGGGGGGACCCTCTATCGATCTTGGGGAACATGGGAAACAGGAGTTCAAGTCGATTGTTCATCAAAACAGTGAAATTTTGCTGAAAAGCACATTCAAAGAATTTCGGGTTGCAATGAGAATTTGTCATTGTTCGAAGAGCGAAATTTTTTGAATAAACCCGTGAGGTTAGACACAGCTTTCTCCAGGGCTGCAAGAAGTATCTTCTCACAGCACGAAATCGAACATCACCTCACGACAGAGCACCTTACACTTCCTGTACATGTCAATTTGTCAAACACACGAGCAACAAACGTGTTGTTCGGAGCCTTAACAAAGGGGTGGAGCAAAGGGCCCCAGGCCCCCCCTCCTCACTCACCCCCTGGAAAAACAAGCAAGCAGACTTTGAACGGCCGCTCCTTCCAGCGGCAAAGAGTGCTGCAGGTGTTCCTGATATGACCACACAGATTGTCTGTCCGACCCCCTCCCCCAGGGCAGGGTCAGACACAGACCCAGCCCCCACCCAATGATGTGGCCCTCCTGCCCTGCCCCACGTCAGACAGACCCAGCCCCCACCCAATGATGTGGCCCTCCTGCCCAACCCCACGTCAGACAAACGTTGGTGTCCATAAAGACACAAGATTCACAGAACAACAATCGAAGGAGAAGGGACATCCCACCCGTTGTTTTCAGTTTGCACATCAGAAACCACCAAGTTGGATTTCATCATGTCTTTGGGGTTCCCACCCCGTGACCAGATCCTGGATCCGGCCTCCACAGGTACAACGCAGACACCACGTTCATAAACAGAGCAATAGAGGCCTCGTCGGAAGCACTCCAATGGGACTAATCGTCCCTTCCAAATGAAAGATGAAAGCGTCTTGAAATATTTGCATTTTCCACCTGAGTGCCACTTTTGTGGGGAGGTAAAAAAGGGTTTGAGGGCTGTTTCACATTGGGCGTGTTGCGTATTGGGGGCAAGTGTACTGGGCTGAATGCGTCACGCATTGCGTTCCAGTATCACTACATGACGAAATGCCTTTGGATTCAAACAGGGATACATGTACAACGCACGTGGTGTGACACAAGCCCTGAGTGTTTTGGGCTGGGTGTGCACTGAAAGCGTCACGCTTTGCGTCCCTGTACATCTGCTGCGTCACTGTTTCACTGCGTCAACGTCAGACATACTTGTTCTGCGAAGTCCCTTTTGGGCGAAGCACCATATGGTGGTGCAGTATATGGCAAGGTGGATGAAATATCCCCTGCCCCCTCCCCTCCCCCAACCCCCTTCCCTGCCTAACCCCACCACAGCTGACACCCCCCTGCATGATTGGTAGAAGACAAGGAGGACCAGGAAGAATTGACAAACAAGGAAGAATTGACGACATTACCGACGCCAAAAGGGACTTCGCACTGCAGTTGCCTTGAGCACTGCTTCTTGTTTCAGGACGCAACACGTGACGCATCCGACGTGAATCGCGTACTGAACGGCGCAGTTTACACTCTCATAACGCTCACGTGGGTGTTCGTTTTGCAATGTCGCGAGGTCGTTCCTCGTCGCTGTCGTCTTTGTTGCGGTTTAGCAGGTCGGCCTCTCGAACCCTGAATCCGACCACGTTCACGCCGGGCGCGTCACGCGCTGCGTCCCACCGGGCGCGTTCACGTCGCACGTCAAACGTCGTGTTTGCGACGCAGCGCACGACTTGATGAGAGACGCAGGACGCACACAGCGTGAACTCCCCAACCCCCCAAGTTCTTCTTTCATCCTCAGCACTCCAAAGTCTTGCACCGCAATTGGAGCTCAGACACTTGCACGGAACTAGACCCACCTCTATCACACTTTATAGAACAGCAAGTCGTACCAACAATGTGACAAATTTGACCCGCGACCCAACGTACTTCCGGTGATGCGGTCAACCGTCGCGCCTGCCTCACACTGTGTCCGTGTGCACGAGTCTCTGCGTATGTGTCACCGTGACATCTGAGCGTGAGTTGAAGAGACAAAGCCAGGGAGGACCAACCACGCCAATCTTGAGTTATGAACACCATTTGTGACGAGAACAACATGAATGAGTCTGACACAAATGCTTAAATTTTGTGTTGTTCACAGCCTGAATTTTACCGTTTCTACGGAGGGTTTCAATTCAAGTCTCCTGTTCGATTTTGCACGTGTGCGCGCTGTGCACAACTTGAATTTCACCGTTTCTACGAAACGGGTTTGTTCTCCTGACCGTGGGTGCGTCTCGTGCACAATTAAGGCTCTTCGTGCGTACAGAGACTCTTTACCTCAACTTTTCTCCTTTCACTGACGGCCCACACAGAGGTCCGCTGGCTTTCCACACGCAACGGAACGTTACCTCCGTCACACCAACACCCGTTCAAGCCAGCAACATTCAAAACAAAACTTCCAACCCACCCTCCCTCGGCTACTTTACTTCTTGGTTTTGAAAAACAAAGTTATCAAGCACGTGCCGTCTACTGCTGTTTCTAATTTCTTACGCAGCAGCATCCTCCAGGATCAGAGTGAGGGGCGGGGGGTGGCACGGGAAGTATCGCTCCCCACGTGATTCAAATCGATGTCGCGCGCTGCAGGAGCGCCCCGCGAGTTTGGATGCAAGTTCAGGAGGCAACAACCAAGAGGTGATTGGCCTTTGCTCAACGTCAAAGAAATATTCCTGACAAAGTCTTGTGTCTCTTGTGACTCGGGTGAAACACGCGCACGCGCACGACATTGCACTTTGTAGTTTTCTTTGACATAGCTAGAACCTGCTGATAAACACATGGAAATTCAGAAGACATGGAGTGCTCCCCCTGGAACAGCAAAACTTTTGGAGACAAGACACCAGGCCCATCATAGGCAAAGTAAGTTCTTTCCTCACACTGATCTGTACAAAGAACAAGTCCAACTTTCTTTGGTACTTGAATGAGAAAGGTCAAAACTTGAAGATTGATTGGTTTTTCTTTTTATGCTTTTTGATTGTTTTTTATGCTTTGGTAAGAAATGTTCCAGCATCTTGAGCCTGCAAAGTCAGGGGCAAAAAATATGTGGTCACCACACAAAAATTAACCACTGCAAATGAAATGTGGACCAAAAAGTATGTGTGAACATTGAAGAACAATGTCAGTGCAACAGAAATCCTGTTGGCAGGTGGGTACAAATTGAAAGCAGATTGTTTGCAGCACATAATTAATTTGTGTTTCATATCCCAAGGTGAAATTTGTACATTATCAAATTGACAGTATATTGGCTTGAACAAAATATCAATATGCTGAAATGAGATATTGAGTGAGAGAGTAGAATCCAGGTGAAACTACCAACCATATTGCAAGGAATAATACAAATGATCTTTGTTGAAAAATGTCTTGAGAGACCTTGAGGCCAAGGCAACATATATGTTTGTAGTGGTTATGTGTTGTGTTGAATTCACCATGTGTGGTTGGATATGTTCATTGGAAGTTTTGATTTGACCCAGACATTCAGATATAACTTCCTGGCCAACACAGTGTGTAAACTTGTGTACTTGACACACTGGGTCTACAATTTTGAAGTGGCTTCATAGCTGGTTGGTGTGGACTTCGAATGTTTTTACCAAATATTTGCAGCTTCTGATATACTGAGAAACTCTTGTCCTTTGTGTCAGTAGATGACAGAGCAAATCCTTCAAGTACTTGAACCAATTCTTAGGAGCATCATGATATTTCTGTTCATCTACATTGGCTCTATTGAAGGGCCCATCACTTGAGCACAGCCAAACACACATTTGCAATGTCAACATTATGAAGGGTGCCATCATTGTCAATTTGTGTGTCCTTTTGAATGAGATGGAATTATCTCTTTTTGAAATTCATAACAGAATAAGAATTTTGGAAAAATATTGCTTCTGTTGTTTTGTCACTGAACCAAAAACATTACCAGCAGTCTAACAGCCAAATGTGCTTTGATGGCATTTTTGGCATCAGATACAATTTTTGTTTTTTTTTCTGAGAAGACAAAGTGTCATTTGTTCATGCCACAATGATAGTATTTGTGATTGTGCTACTGAATAGAGCAACTTCTGATGGGTTTTTCTCTTGTGGAGTGAAAGAGCAAGTTTTGTTTCTGAATCCAACAACTCTGCCTTTCTAATGCACTCAATGCAGAGGCAGTTCCATGACCCTGAAAACAAGCCTCACCATTGAAATTTGCAAGAGACAAACAGTTGAAGCCAGTCCACTTGCAGGTAATGTGGTCCTCTGTGTCAGTCTTTACTCACAATATACCTCTGCTTCAATTCTTCTGGCAGTTTGTAGGCACTACACTCACATTTTTACAGAGCACCACTTCTGAGCACCACATCTGGTTTACCGATTCATAAATCCACCCTCAGCAAGTACTCTTGCATAGCTGGAAAAATTGTCTGTTTGTAATATCATATTTTCTTGAAAGTTTGTTGACAATTCAGTTATCATGTTCCAAGCTTATCTAGTCTAATGTGTTCCTGTGGAGAAGACCAAATCTGGGTATCTTTGGTTTCCTTGGTGAGATTTACTTCTCTTTACCAAGAGATTCTTGACAGCAGTGATTCCAAGGAGACTTGGTGTAACAAGACACTGAATTGGGACAGACATAATTTGAAAACAATGCACAAATACACTTGAGAATTTGTCAACAAAGAGAATGGCAATACCACTCAAGTGTAGTGGATACCAAGACAAAATATGGGCAAAGGAGATCAGAAACAACTGGACACCCAAGAAAACATAAGATTTATTCTTTCTGTTGTGGCCCAAAGTTAATTTTGTTTCTTCTTGAAAGGCCTTTAGAACTCTGACCAAGTTTACATGAAAGTATATGACTACAACTGAACTAATAAAATTTTCCAGAGCATTACAAAGGGAAAAGGCAACAAAGAACAGCTGTGTGCTTCTTGGGCTAATGTGTGGGCTGCACAGAATAACAGACATGATATTTGAAATGACACACACTCCCAATATCACCCCAGACAGTGAAAAGCAGGTGAAACAGACAGATGTGTATAATCTCAAAAGTTTTGTTCTGAAGATACCTGAGGTCTTCATTGGACAAACAACCACACTGTATCTCAAAAATGAGAAAATCACCAAAAATGGAGAGGTTTGTAATGAAAACCAAGAGAATAACATGAAGGCAAAGTAACACATGTTAATTTCATTTTTAAGCTTCAGGTAACTCAAATCTATTTTTCCAATAAGCAGCAGGTAAACAAACAAAAGCATGTTGTTTCCTGTAGAATACAGAACAGCTATAGTGTACTTGTTGAGACAACCCCTCCTGATTGTCATTTGCAGAAGTGTACACATTGCACTAACAACAAGAATCAGCAAGGAAGTAGAGATGCAGAAAACTTTCAAAAGTTTGCTGAGCTGTAAATCAGAACAAGATTCACAATTCTCTGTTTGGCAGAAACATTTTGATTGTTCACAGCATAAGTAAAATCCAGATACATGCAGAAAAGAAACTGACAGCTTGCTGAGAAATTTGCTATCTTGGATATTGTCAGCAGTTGACAACAAAGACAAGAGTCTCAGATTATGTAAGTCTGGCCAAATATCCTCAGACACTTTGTGTAAAGGATTGTGTGACATGTTGAGTACTTGCATTGCAGAGAGTTTGGCAAATCCTTTCAATTTTATCTCCACAATGTTGTTGTCAGCAAGAACCAACACATATAATGTCTTTAGAATTCCAAAACAGTTACTTTCAATTGTTCTCAATCTATTATTTCTCAAATCAATCAAATGCAAGTCCAATGGATAGTTCTTGCAGCAAGCATATTCCAACCTACTCTCATGCACTTGCAAGAACCACAGACTTCCAAAGTGGTTCAATATTTTGGTATCAAAGGAAATTGTTGAATTTCTGATCACTAAAATCTCAAAAGCAGTAGGCTGGGCAAGTTCCTGCTGCAAAACCCCTGCACAAAATATTGTAAACAAAACACAAGAACAAGAAAGTGGACATGTGGTGTTGGACAAATTGCACAACAATTCATCATCTCCTTGAAGGCAATCCTTTACCCCATCACACAAGTTTTTAGGGTGTATGCAGATTCTACTTTGTGAACAACTCAGCATGCCAATACAGGAATGGTTCTGTGAACAGAAGGAAACCTCCTCTTCTCCATATGGGCAATCCAATCTCCTGTTGCACACATAATGCCATGGAATACAATAGGAACTGCTGCACTTGAACATTGCATTACATTCAAACTGGGTACATTCAATCAAGTGTGCACCATTCCTGCAGGGCAACAAATGGTTCAAAGCAGAAAGTTTGAACACACAAATTTCATGTGGGAAGAAGCATCTGAAGTGACCTTCCCTGCATGACAACTTTCCATTTCTTGAGCAAAGTTTTGGCTTCTCTGTGTCATAAATGTATGCAGTGTTTTCTGCCATCAAAATTAACTTTAACTGCAGTTCATCTTCAGCCTCTAGTCCACAGTCAGGTATCAGATCATTAACAACTGAGAAGGGCACTATCTTGCCTGACACATTGCATACAAATGTGTCATTGAGTATCATTCTGGAATTTGCTGCAGAATTACTTGCAGTACTATTACCACCTGTTTTCATCCTTTTCCTGAAATATTTGTTTGCCTCAGGGAGATTACTGGAAGCTGTTTTGCAGACAGCAAAAGCTTCATCTGACGTGTCATCTGTGTCACAATTTACAACTCCATCACACAGAAAAGTTGCTGATATGTACTTTTGGGTCTTGCAAGCAAAAACATTTTGGCCAACAATAATCCTCAATGCAGAAGAAATATGAAGCAACAACCCCATTTCTCCATCATTATTTTCATTGATTTGCTTGTACTCTGAGAACATGGCAGTCTCACTGTACTTGAAATAAATTAATTCTCTGCTTTGTCTTGTCAATCCACCAATTATGATGGGAGGAAACTGACCTTTTACTGCTGCAACCAAAAACAGGAATGTCTCTGAGGTGATTTTCTGCACAAAAGTTTTGTACATTCTGGAAACAGTAAAGAACCCAGGTTTCTTAAATGATGTAAAGGAGTAACAAACTTCATCTTTGCCCACACTCTCAAGAGAACAAGACATCTTAGATACAAATGAAAACACAACTGTTTCATTTTGTGTGTTGTCAGTTGAACAGAGAATTATGTTCAATTGCTTGTCACTGCACATTACAGACAGCCAGTCAGGTTTTGCAAGGTTTGTCACAATAAGTACAGTGCACAGTCTCCCCTTGGTGATTTCTATTGCAGGCTGTAAGAATTTTGTTGATGCTCCTTTCCACTCAGCCAAGCTTGGACAATTGTATTTTGTACCACATTTCAAAATACCAACTCCACCAAAATCATATTTACCTTTGAGCAATTTCCCAATAAAATAGGCTGTTCTTCCCATTAAGGACTCTTGGGTATGTGAAGCAAAATAATTTTTCAGAAAGTTGTGGGATTCAAATTTTTGGAAAGCAAGTGGACCACCATGACTCCACCTGCCTCCTCCCTGAAATGAATTGCATCACACAGCTGTCAACTTGAAAAGACAGCAATTTCATTTTGCATCAATTGACAAGGTATTTTAAGAGGAACACAATCAGAAAACACAGTGAACAAGAAACATCACTGAAGCTGACAGTGGGAAAAATCAGACAAACCTCTCTGTTCAACAACAACCCAATATAGAGAGCTTCTAAAGGTGTTGTTGGAAACATGAATTCTACAGTGTTCACAATATCTGCAAGGTCTGAATGGCTGAATACTGAAGGCAAATGACCACCATAATCTTTACAAATAATGAAAGCCTCCTGCCATGAGTATGGTCCACTGTTGAGTCTTTGTGAGTCTATATTTCCCTGCAATGTGAATATTCTTCTGATTTGTCTTGGAAATCTTTGCACATTTTCAAGTTTTATGCTGAAACAAAAGTCAAACTTTGGTGACACTTTAAAGTGTTCATTGCAGCTTGACACACTCAATAGAGTTTCATTGTCTATGTCAGAAAACACAAACATGCTCAATGTGAAGTTCTGGTCATGCAACAGCAAATAACTGAATGTAAAATGAGCTTTCACAAGTTGTGCAATATTCCAGGGGGTCAGCTGTAAGATAACAGTGACAACAGGTATTGTTGACTTTGCAAAGGCAAAGCACCAAACCCTGTGAAGCGAAAATGGCATGTTCATCATTTTGGTCCCTTTCACATGATTATAAATCATCAAAGTTGATGAGTATGTTTGGGTTTTGACAGCAGTAAGTGTTTCTCCATGAAGGTACTTTTGAAAATGTTTGGAAAGACCTTCAGATGGAAAACTGGAGTTTTGTTTCTGAGAAGAAATGGCTTGGGTTTTTGTTGTAAAATCTATCCACTGACCAGTTTTTCCAGGCAAAGAAACAAGGAAGGAAAGGAGTTGCCCTTGGACCACTTTACCACCAGAATATTTCAAAGAGAGGTGTGAGTCCTCAAGCAAAGAATGGTCACATTCTGTGAAGTCAGATTTGCACAAGAGATTTTTATCTTCAATAAAACAGAATTGATTTGGAACACCAATATTTTCACCATGGAAATGCATGTTGTGTTTCAGATTTCCTTTGGAAAATATCTTCACATCAGCTATGAGATACAATGAAGTCTGAATCATGTACAAGCAAGAAATTGGTCCATCTTCCTTTGTATATGCCTGCTGTCTCAATTGCCAAATGGTACATGATGATTCAAAAAGAACTTGGTGATGAATCTTTGAAGACTGTTCTTCTGCACGGTCCTTTGTCAGCATTTTCAAAAATTGTTGTTGCAGAAAATACCAATTCAGTTCTAGTTCAGAGATATACCCCACCATTTGTGACAAATACCCATCAGTGCAAACATGAAAAATTGTCACATTGCAGTCAGTGGTTGACAGAGACAAAACTGCCTCTACTTCAGTATAATTTGTGTACCAATACAAAACAAGATGTGTTTGTGACTTGTTCAAGAAAATACTCTCACTTGGTGATGTTTTGAAACTATGATTCTTGCAGAAGGTGTCCTGCTCATGATCATCATCAATGCCTTCAATATGTAGTGCACCATATCTACAACTGAGTATTTCAGATGATATCAGATCAAGTTCTAAAATTGTCAAGTTCAAAAATATACCCTCTGAAACATTCACAATGACCAAGCAAGGACTGGTTTTGCACACAGTACTGAATGCAAAATGAGTAAAATTATCAGAAGACTTCAAACCAATCTCAGATTGGGCATGAATTTGTTTTGATGAAAAACTGATGTTACATTCTGTTTGATTTGAATAGATTAAAATGTGCTGATAAACACATTGAAAGGAAGATAAAGAATGTTTCCTTTCTGACAACAAAGGTGATAAAACACCTGGACCATCAAATACAAAGTGATGTCCCACTTGGTAGATTCCTTTGTTCAGCACAAGTGTGTGTTTTGGGGATACTTGTAGAAGCAGAGTCAAAAGCTGAAAGGAGCCAGTTTTGCTGTTCAAAACATAGCTGGGAAAAATACCCTTGTTTTGAATGTGGTCTTTGGTTGTTGGAAAATTGGTCATGATCTGCTTGCTATCCACCACAGCAAAAAGAAAATACACAGAAAAGTGTGTGTGAATGTATAAAAACAATGTGTGTACAACTGATAGCCTGTTGCCTGGTGGGTACAGGTTAAATGCTGATTGTCTGGTACACACAGTGAACTTATTCTTGGAAACGAAAGTAAAAATAGATAAATTATCATCTTGACAGTACTTTGACTTGAACAAGAAATCAATGTGTTGAAATGATATGTTCATAGACAGAGCAGATGACAAAGAAAACTGCAACCATTTTCTCAAAGATAAGTATGAAACTTTTGTTGCCAAAAAATGAGCAAATGGTCCAAGGGCAGTTGCATGCAAATCTAGGCTTGAACTGGAAGAATTATTGATATGCAGGGTGGTTTTTGCACTGGAGTGCAAAATGTGGCCAATAAATTGTAACACCATGTGACTGTCTGAACACACTATGTGCTTTTCTACATGGCAGGTTGAGTCCATCATATTCAAGAGCCTCTGTAGCCAGTGGATTTTTATTTTTATTCTGTCAGCCAGTTGTTTGTAGCTTGGCATCTGTAACACAAGGTTGTTTGGCTTTACCATAAGGTGCTGGACCAAAGCCTTGATGTATAAAAACCAATTCTTTGGAGCATCAAGATAATTTGACTGATCTTCCTTGAGAGTCTTGAACAACAATTCATCAAAACACTGCCCCAGATGTGTTGTGAAGAGGAAAAGGAGCCACACAGTCAGGGGCTTCATCAGAGTTCTTCTAAGTGGGTACCAAGGTTTCTCTTTGTTGACTTTGTCATCTCAAGAATTCATATCTTTGTCCAGAATGTGCAGGAGATCTAGGGGTCATGGTACCTCACCACCAGTTCTTTGTTTATCCAGTTGCTGGCAAACCTCTTTGTCTTTGATGAGCAAACTCTTTGATGTTACTCACACCCCAGAAGGATGGTTTGTTGACACAGATCACTCTCTGAAATACTGACTCTTCTCCCTTGTACTATTCCCCCATTAACATCCCAAAACTGCAGCATGCCCATTTGCTGTGTGGATAGTCACAAGACTGTACCACCTGATGGATGGATCTGCCAGAGGGCCACATGAAAACAATCAGGCAGGTCCATCAACTCGTGTCACAAATTAACAGTGTTGATATGGAGCTGGAAGTACTGCAGGATAACTTCAAGAGTGATACCTCTTATTTGTAGCGTTGTCATTGACTATGAATTGTTGACCAATCAGTTCAAATTGTCGAAGCACTTGGTATTTGGGTTCCACCAGAAAACTGTCACGTGATCATGAAATCAAGAAAACTTTCATATGTGGCTGGTTGTATAGTTTGTACTTCTCTCAGCCCTTGCTGCATGAACACATTTGCATTTACTTCTCTGACTGCTTTGTTACTCAGGTCATTTCCAGGGGACTGATTGCTTGGACCATCCCTCCATTCAGGTTCACAGCTCGGGCGTGCATCACGCACCGTGTCACGTTTGACACAAACCAGCACTTCGCTGGACGTGTTGAAACACGCCGCATCAACGTAGAATTTCACGCTGATGACGTCACAGACAGGACGTGACACGCCCCGAGTTGCGCACAGCCTGACACAACGCAACTCCACATCACGTGGTGTTCACGTTCGATTCACGTAAGCGCAACGTGAAACATGAGATGCTCGACGTAAAACGTGAGATGATCGACGTGACAATGGCAAACGTGACATGCTGTACGTGATGACACTCGACGTAAAACGTGAGATGCTCCACGTAAGACGTGACGTGCGCGACCACGACATGAAACGTTAGACGCAAAACGTGAGATGCGCGACGTGAAACTTGAAATACATGTGACGTTAAACGTGCGACGTCAAACGTGCAGCGCGCGACGTACCTCGATGTGGACGCAGACGTGGTGCTCGGTGCGGCCGCGGTAGCTCCACTCCCCCCGCGTGATCTGCTCGATCTCCGGCAGCGTCCACGTCGGCTCGACGCCCTCCGCGTGGTGCCACACGTGGATGAACCCGTTCACGTCCAGCGTGTGGTACGCCTTCACCCGCGCCACGTCAGGGACTGAAAGCGAACGTGACCTTGACGTGAACAGTTGACCTGAACGTGTCAACGCGACGCGCACGAACAGAACCATGTCCAGTGAAGCCGTCCCACGTCACGTCCAGTTCGAAGGCGAACGTGAGAAACAGGGACAATTGACCTTCACGTGTCCACGTCACACGAAACGTGAATCAACAAACCACGTCAAACACGTGGATACGTTTTGCCCCGAGCCACGTGCAGGACTGAAAACAAACCTGACTTGACGTGAGCGTGGACGTGAACATGTTGACATGGGCGTATTTACGTGAGATATGGACGTATCTATTATGTCCGACGTTCGCATGGTACGCCGTGGCGTACGTGAAGACGTGACTTCAACAAATTGACGTCAACGTTTTGACGTGGCACGAAACACGAAAGAATCCATACCCAACAGAACGTTCTCCAGTTCTCCGTACTGTTCAAGCAGATCTGTCTCGTGTTGTTTGTGTGCAAATATTGGATCACGCACGAGCGTGGACGTCCCCGTGGAAACAGCGCAACACAGGTCAGCTGATCGCGTCTGCGCAAAACTGACGGACAGAGGGTCACAGAGGGGGGGGGGGGCAACCCGGTTCGTTTCGGGGCCGACAGCCGGCGGGGGTGGGGGGACCCAAAGCAAACCAACAATGTTTTTTTTTACCG
>JAAUXT010083729.1_pt1 | contig 12768 bp, 12 predicted proteins | sample 7278171 | NCBI WGS metagenome assembly JAAUXT01 (sample SAMN14350112, study PRJNA611818) | marine sediment metagenome | isolation source: surface marine sediment (1.8m) | place: French Polynesia: Moorea | collected 2018-08
CAAAATCGAACAAATAGAACACTTTCAAACTCGTGTTCACAGATTTAGCCTTTTGATGCCTATAGGTGATTTTCACCATCACCATACATTATACATAATGTATGCTTCAAAGTTCAAATCACCTAAAAACGAGTAGCTAAAGTTGATGTACGCCTTTTGGCTGGGACAGTTTTGGTCTCTTGAATGTTTTGGTCAATACAGAAGTGCTCGTCTGTGTGAACTTGTCAGTAGCAAGTTTTGCTCAAAAAGTTTTCTTGCAAAAACACTGTTGTCCTTGCCCGACAAGAAAAACACTGTATCGGACAAAAACAGTCAGAGGCTCAAGAAGATTCTGAAATGGACATCAATGTACTCAATGGGAAACCACGTCCTGACGACTTTCACTCAGTCAAATCAGGTCAGGAGGAGGACTTGTCACTTTTCACACTGCCGAACAGTTTTTTAAAACCTGTACAGTTTGCCAGGCACATGACTTTGGTTTTCATTCTGGTATCACGACCCGAACCATGCCCTATTCAGTGCTGAAATATTTTCAGGGACATTCTGGCTCAGACGGAAGATGAGGCCATATATTCATGGTGAAGGGTCTCTTGATAGGTGAGCACACACGTCGAGTGGTTACGTTGTGAATCTGGGCCGCTCAGTTTACAGCCTGAGCAACCTGGGCAAACGTTCTTGAGCATGTCTTATTTGGTTTGCGCAGAGGCTCGGACTGTGCGTGTGTTTGCCTTCAGATCACTGTGTCTGTCTGTCATTCGCCATGCCTCGTGCAAAATTCGCCTTTGTTCTCGGACATTGGAGGGGGGGCGGATTCTGGGAACAGAACAACTGTTGTCTGAAGACCAACATTTCACGGAGTCAGATACGAGGGGTTGAGAATCATCGAAATGCAGCAAAGGAAAGTTTTCAAATCATACTGAATCCATTGACACCACATCTTCTCAGAAGGAGAGTCTCTGGAGTGCCAAGTGCCGGTTCCAAGACGAAGCGAGGTGAGGTTCAAGCAGATGCAGCGGTGACGTGCAACAGCGGCTGTCATCGTGCTGAATGAAATTCGACCCTTCAGATAAACCCAAAGCAAATCCATTACTGCATTCAGCGCCATTTAGAAGGGTATTAAACAAATTGGAAATGCCAAGCAAAGAGCCTTGAGCTGGCCTCTGACCTGCTAGAAATAAAGATCTGTCCACAGGAGAAAGGACGTCTGCTGAATAGAACCTCATTTTTCCTCTGGCAGATCCTTTTCAATCTTTTACAGTTACAGTGGTTGAGAAAATGTTATTTCTGTCCCTCCCTTGTGGTTTCTTTGCCGAATACAGTTGAGCCTGTGGAGTTTTGACAGGAACTCGTTAGTGAAGTTGAATTATGTTCAGCGGTGATATCAATACACGAATAGAACTCTGAGGTAAAGGAAACTGCGTCGTCTACACAATTCTTCACAAAACCAGATCCTCCCGCAAAAGAACTCATTCACTTCAACAATCCATGTGTGTATGCATTTTAAAGTTGGTTGTAAATTAAGATATTGATCAATTTAAGTGGAAATTCCGCTTTTCATCAAGTTTCTTTTCCAACGAGCCTGGGCGGTATCGGCGCGTCAGCACGGCCCAGGGCAGAGACGAAAATGTCCACTGCGTCATAAAAGTGGGTTTCCTTTGCAGGTTGGGTAAGGTGGTGCACCAAGCATTTCCCACCTAAAACCAGTGGGTGTGTCACTCAGTCCTTCTTCACAAACAAAATTCAGGGAGGTTGGGCGGTGGGGTGAGGTGGGGGTGATCGCATTTTTTGCAGGCTGACCGGCGACGGTGGACCAGAAGAGAAACTGCTCCTTTCTGGGCTCGCACCAGTGTGAAGGCGCGGGGAAGTGCTTGTGCACGTTCAGGCGCCTGAAAATGCTCAAAATGGTCTCAGATTCTTATCCTCACAGGGCGGCGCCATGAAAGTTGAAGTCTTGAGAAACTGAGTGCGCGAGCACACAAGTCTCGTACAAAGGTGGATTTATGACCATTGAGTGCAACCCTGAATTGAAAGGCAAATAAAAGCAATTTTATTTGCAGAAAAAGGAAAAAGCAACGATCATAGGTTCTGAAGTCCTCAGAGAAACCCCTCTTGAAATGATAGACGTTTCACCGACACTCTGTATCCATTGAATGTCTCAAAATTTGAGATTTGAGGAGCAAAGGTCGCATAATCTGAAACATTTAGAACTTAACCAAACCTTAAAATGAGACACAGTCTTGAGAAATGGCAAACAGAATAAGAGAACTTGGCTCTTGAACGTCTCTCTTTCCCGTGGCACTTTGGCCTGATCTTTGATCGTGGGCAACAATGCAGTCTATTCATTTTCTTGAAACCCCCGGAATCGGTATTTCAACCTCAGGTTACTCTGTTTCAAGGTTTATTGACCTGACCGCGCTTTCTTCGACGGCGCTCAAAGTTATTTCTTCCAAATTTCCCAGCTTACTTCTTTCGTTTGCAAGGCTTAACTTTGTGAGTGTTTGAATTTGTGTGCCACGACAATTGGCTTCCAAACTTTGTGTGAAGAGAAGAACAGTCCAGTGAAGTGTAAAAATGAGTCAGTGAGGAACAGAAGTTTTCAAATTCATCATTTCTCAAGTGCCTGAAGACTCGTTTGTGTTTGGAAATGCTTTGAAGTTGGAAAATTAATGTGCTCGCTAGATTTTTACCATCGGGTTTCGAGTTGTGAATTTACTCCGCTTTTCTGAACAAGGTGCCATTGTCAAATGTCTCAAAAGAGAACTTATTAATGAAGTTGTGTGTGAAACATTTGACAAAAGATTTTAGAGAATGAAGTGTTTGCCCTGCAGGAATTTTGTTGGACATCACACTAATCACTTTGGAGAAGAAGAATTTCACACCACCCCGACCGAATCCACTGAACCAAGGCTCTAAACTCTTCTTTCAACGACAAGGAAACGACTCTCAGAAGTTCATTTTTGAAGGACCTGATGCCTCAGTGCACTCGAGAAAAAGATCTTTTTTTGTGCAAAGGACGGACTCTTCGACCTGTTCTGGTCCTTGTTTTTCTCAAACACTCTGTCAAACTCCCAAGTGCGCAAATTGGGTCTCAGATGGAAACCTCAGGCAGGACTCTCCGGCGGTTGCTCAGTGCATCCACTTTCTCAGTGCCCCCCCCACCAAACTTGGTCAGCGAAATCAGACGATGATCACCAAACAGACAGGTCTGCCATTTCCGTTGATCAGACTTGTGTCACAATGGTTCATGTGACACTCGAGTGGCTGACTTGAGTTTGGTGTCAGAAAAATAGAAAAGTGGAAGTTCGTTGAAGCCCTCTTGTCAGTAAGTTGGACAAACTGTGACTCAGATCTGCACGGGGTTATGGAATGTCTCAAGAAAGTCCTGAAATCATGTCGACAGCACCTGAGGCACCCACAAAGCTGCATGACATCCACTCTACTCAGGCGGGTGACACAGGTTCTTCGGTGACACAGGTTCTTCATGTTCAATCACTTTTTCGACTGAACTTCACACTGGACATCGTGTTTTGTGCTCTCCACCTTGTTCCTTCCCCAGCCACGAATTAAAACTCAAAGGATCGCCCTCGTCCCGTGGGCGACCACATCTTCCAGTCATGTCGAAAGTGCATGAAGCATTGCTCCCCGGCATTGATCCACACAGGCTGGCTAACAAACCATACTGCGCGCTCACAATGAGAACAGATGAAATATGCACAGCCACGAGGGTGAAAAATTCAACCCCAGTTGAGTGATCAGGTACAAAACGCAAGAAGGGCTCCAGGTACAGTGTCGTTGCTGAAGAAAGATTAAATTAGAAGCCTCTGGCACATTATTTGTAAAATATGAAGTCTGTCGGTTTTGCTTTGATCTTCCGTTTCAATCCGCGGTCGCAGCGGATATCTGTCTCAATTAATGTGTGCGCATCATGAGTGGGAGTTTTGGCCAAATGAAGAGCTGTAGGGATGTCACGCAAAGGCGGTGAAACCCAACACCTCCTCAGTCCACCTTTGATCCAGTATCACTTGCTCTATTCCTTGACGATCTCATCCGCAGCTCTTTACAATTGTACAAATGTTGTCATGTCACCATTCATCTTGCTTTCAATCCTTTGGATCGAAGACAGTATCTGGGATCGACAGCTGTGTAAATTATCGGAATGTATTCAGAAGGTGTTGGATGACATTGGTCCGAGCCCACCAAGGCCACAGTGCATTTGCAGGCACTTTGATTCTCACCACCAAAGATGTTCTCGTTCATATATTTTTGGAACTTTTTATCGTTTTGTTCAATCAGGTCGCAATCACCACGGCAGCATCAGTGGAAGCCGACTGTCGCCGGCAGCGCCTCTCCGATGCTGATGTGATTGACTCTGGTGTGTGTCGACTCGCCGTCTCGAGTCCTCTTCAGTCGCCCCGTAATCCCATTACCTGTAAAAACACGCGCTTCCCTTCACCTGCCTTCCGCCTCACAAGTCAATACGCAACCAACTTTTTCCTCGCTTTGTGGGAGGGTTTGTACTGAGGCGGGTCCTTTGTACCCGCCACGGAAATTGTGGCGGAAGATCCCAATCAGAGTGCAAATTTTCACTGAGCTTTCTGATGGGATCATGGTCACAGGCTTTCAACACAAAGCCAAGCAAAAGAGTTTGAGAACAGAAAATCGTCAACAAAAGCTTTGCTATTTTTGAACCAAAAATGAAAAAGTGGAACCTCGGTCTTTCTACTCGTATCTTGGTTTGGTTTGTGTCTTGCTGTTTGCATCCAAACTTTGTCACTTTGTATACGCTGGTCCACACCTCAAGTTGAGTCCAAATCTGTTGAAGAAGTGTTGTTGAATCTCTCGCAGGAACAATGACCCTGCAAGATTCCTTTGTCGCCTTCGTTTGTTTTCAGGACTTTTGATGAGAATCCTGCGATGCTGACAACTAAAGTCGAGATGACATTCATCGGACTGAGAGCTTCTCAAGGGGATTAGTCCCCAACTCCTCTCAAATTAAATCTACTCGATCGAAATTCAACGTCAACCAGGCACGCGACTCCAATGATTGAGCCTGTACTTGCAAGATTTTGTTCCTCTTGGTAAAACAGAAATGTTTCACTAAAATGAAGTTTTCCAGAAATCGTTCGGCATGCACAGTTCTGAAAAAAGAACACTCCACGCCTGTAATTACCTTCATACTCAGGTTTCACGAACAAACATTTTCATTACACAGGAAACCACCATTTTCTTATCTGTCGCAAATGTCTGGATCGATGGGCAGGAAATTAGTTTGTCAAAAACCTGTTGTCAGCGCTGATTCTGGGTGCTGATCAATTGGCAGGTGCTGGTTGCTTCCAATTTCGGGGGTCATGCAGGAACCCAACTTTTTTTCAGGTGTTTCTTCCGAGCGTCCGCGTCAATCCACTCAGGCCAGAAAGTGTCAACTGACGCTCTGCCGTGCATGATCTTCGTCCAAGGGATGATTTGTCAATCGGTTTGCGTCCTTGGCAACAATTGTGCAGCACGAACACAATGTCATTCCAAAGTTGCATTGACAAACGCGTTTTCAAAGAGGTGCTGAATTTTCAGGAGTCGTATCCTGTCTGTTGATGAGACAACGGAATCTCCCTAATTTCTGGTTCACATGGATAAATGAGACAGTTTGGTGCCTTTTACCTTTTGCTTTGATGCCTCTGACGACAAATGAAACTTATTCCCCGACTCCCTGTGATTCTGCGCAACTGCATTGAAGACATGCAATGGCATCATCAAGGCTGCACTACAGAGTCTAGTTTCAGACCAGAAAAATATTTGGATGGCTTCTGCTTTCAGAGTAGCAGAGATCAATTTCACAGCTCGTAACTGGGTGAACATCCGCATCTTGTTCACGTTTGTACGAAACACCAAGATTGCTCAACAAATCTTACGATTTCCCAAGGACAACACGATGGATGCAGGTACGAGTTACTGCAGAATGTAACATGCGAGTGGACTGGGAGGGAGTGCGGGCAGAGTTACCCCGCATGTTTGCACGACCAATTTGGGTTTCCATCTCTGTGGCTGATACCCATCAATGGTGGAAAAATGACAGGCTGCCTGACAACAACTTCACTTGCAAATTGTCATATCAGGTCGAAAGAAGTTCACACAACCTTGATAGCTCGATAAAGGTGGAAAGGAGACAGGGTGCAGGCATTAGCGTGACTTGGAGAAATTTAGAGGTGACTTTTCTTTTCCCCGATTGGACCAATTCAATCGAGTGCCACAACTGCATCATTCAACGCACGATTCTGACATGCTTTTCGACAGCAGGGCTGAAAATGTTGGCAAAATTGAAGCCAGAGAAGGGGTCGTTTTTCCTCTGCCAATCTGCTTTCTAAAACATGAAAATAAGTCCAAATTTATCAGTTGGCACTGACACGAGAATTGCAGCCAGAACCCCTCAACCATTACTAAACATGATGTAAATGGGAGCCGTCGTTTCGACCTCCACGACGCTGTTTTGTCTGCAAAGGTAAAGTTTCAAAGCTCCCCACTCAACGAAGCCCTCGCACGCGATGTCGCAGCAACATTGAATCACAATGGGAAAGTTTTCAATGCAACGTTATGCAAAGCTCGAGGGTAGTGAAAGGATTTGTTTCGTCACACTGATGCAAATAAGGGTATCGCTGATTTTTCATTAAAATTCAGACACACTGTTGCTGCCGTCTGAACCTGGACAAGGGCTGGGTGTTCTTGCGGTGCATGAGCGGCAACAAAGAGATCATCTCTGAGAACGTGAACGATTGGCGGTCCGACACCAACGTTTCAGAAATTTGGCGCGTCATTGCCTTCCAAAAGACAAATGGCGAGGAATGAACTGTTGATCAAAATGTGATCTCAATAGTGATCAATGTTCCGATGGCTGAGCAAATTCTGATGGCATCAAACTGGTCAAGATCAAACACAGATGGAGGAAATTCTCCGCTTTCAATTTTTCAATCTCGAGCTTTGGTGTGAAACCAAAGTCTTCCAATCCAATCCAGTGTCTGCCATCTGATATTTCTGTTGAAATGCATGCCCTGGCATCGGTCAGGCAGATTTCAAGAAACGAGTGAATGAGTGAATCAATGTCTCCGTTCTCAACAACTGAGTCTTGAAATCCAATAACTGTATTGGTCTGTTTGCGAAGCTTGCGCGTTAAACTTGACTTCGGATTTCAATTTCTTCGTCAGTTTTAAATAACACACCTGCGCACTCACGGCCTCTTGTTAACGAACCCAAATCAATAGCTCCAATATTTGCATTTTTACCAAGCTGTGGGTTTCCACTGATGGCTTTCTAATTTCTGGCTTCAAGCTTTAAACCAGCGATTTGATTCGTAATGAACCGCTCTTGTGTTACTGAAATCAATATCGCAACGATTGGGCGTCTTCAATGACAATGTTAAATCTGCAGTGACCAATGTGCATGAAAGGGGCAAGGAGATTGCAGGCACTTGCAGATGCCTGAGCCGCAGGGTTGTCTGCGGAAAGTAATCCGCTGTGATTATGGTGTCCAGTGGCTCTCATCATCAGCAGACAATGACATCAAAACTGTCTGTGTGATTACCACGACTCTCACCTGAGGGGCTCAAGAGGGGCTTCTGCTGCCATAAGGATTCACACAGCAGCTCAAGTTACCCTTTGTTCGCGAAATTGGAAGCAGCTGAATCTTGCCTCCACAGCAAACGGCTCTTCAACCCGGGTGTGTTTCTGCTGCCCTCAGCAAAAATATCTCGTTCCTGACATGTGACACACATAGCGACACCCCGAATCATTGGTGTCAAGAACTGTGACCATGGACACAGCCAAAATCTGGAGAAGCAATGCAGTGCAGAATGCTTCTGTGGAGACGTCACATTTACCCATGAAGTGTGAACTCTTTCAGGTGATTGCTTTTTGTCGACCAGAATGGATTTTCCTCTGTCGGGCCTTTCTGCAGAGAGCATCATTCCGCACTTCTTGACAATGCACGCACTGCTTCGTCCGAACCAAGAGAGAGTGAATGCATCATTTGTGAGTCGCCTCAATCAGTGAAGCTGATAATGAACAAGAGAACCAACATCTGATCCGCAGATAAACAAATCCCCCCCCCCCTGCAAAAAGGTCTACACCTGAGTCAGAGTGGCCAAAATCGCTCTTTCTGAATTCATTGACGGATTAGCAAGCGCGTTCCAAACGCATCAGCTGTTACAATTTGTTTGACACACTTGTAATCAAACAAGGGTGTGTCCACCCCAAGTATCTCTGTGGCAAAACAGAAATTACAAAATGTCTTACCTCTGTGTGCGACAAGAGCATCTTTGAGGTTGCATGACGTCGTGAGCTTTTGAGTCACATGGAGTCAAACTGGTGTGGATGTCAGGAGGCAGCTTCTCGAGTGGCTTGTGTCACTCTTCTGTCAATATCAGTGTTCCCACATGGAACAAACAAATCTGCGTTGCAGTTGTAACAAACAGCTTCTGAATGCCAAGCCGAAAATTGTATCCTGCCTTTTGCAATCACTATCTGTCACTGAAATCTTTGTTTGCGTGAAGGAACAAACGGAGGTATTTCGTGCACATCCAGGCAATACGGATATGAAGCTGCACCTGCGCATTCTGAATTGCACGCAGCGAAGTGATGGCTCCTTGTAAACCAAAGAAATTCCCTTATTTTGAGCTGCGACCAATTTTGTACATTTTGTTGATGTCTGTGGTAGAGACCGCAGAGAAACGACTCCCTGAAATCTTCGTGAAGTCAACTTTTCTTCTCGTGTCTCTGCGAACTCGATAGATCTTCGTTCTTCACAGAACTTCTGACTCCTTTCGTTCGACGTGACAATTGTCTGCTGTTCTTTAGATAACCCGATGCGTAAGAGTACGCACACGTTACAGGGAAGACTTCAATGGGGCCACAGCTGCCTCTTGCTGCGTTCAGCTTTTGTACTCGTTCGCTACCTACGCCACAGCGCGCAGGCACGGGTAGTTCTCATTGAAGCTGAGCACACCGCTTCGCAGATTCTCATCGCACGCAAGTCAATCGGAGACGATACATGTTCATTCCAACATGAACGCCACACCAAATACATCACAGAATCATTGCAGAACAGAAAGCCTTTTGGGATGTGACACTCAGAGGTTCAGAAATACTCGCAGCATCACAGCAAAAACATTTCGGGAAAGACTGTTGGCAGACACTCTTGCACCACAGATGAGACAAAACTTCAGCATTCATTCACTCGACCGGACAAATTCGAACGCGCGCAAAATGGAAGAAACTTTTGAGACTGTATTTTGTGAGAAAAAACGTTAGAAATCGTTTTTTTCTGGACCCGACCACCCAAACTCACTTTCAAAGTGTCGTTTTCGCAGGTTATCAAACGTTTCGTCACTCTGTCCGGGACACGAAACTTCAGGTCCAAAGTCAAGATTTCGTTGGTGACCAAAACTTTATTGCTCCTATGATTTAGGGCATGTTTAATATCCTCACCTGGGTGCAAAACGCACCAAAGACCGCAGGGTCAAAAAGAGTCATAAAAACTTCAGACACTGCCCCATTGCGACAGACATGTGTCACAATTTGAGCTAATTTGGAGACAATGTACTAAATGGCTTCTGTACAAATGAGGCAAAACTTTGAAAAGTGTTTACAACCTAAAAGATCCTGTGGAATTTGCTTTACAGAAACCCTGCTGAAATTTCCCTGTGGGTCTTTGTGTTCTCCCGAGATTCCATGCTGTGAAGTTGGCCACGCTCATCGCAGAGAAGCAGGCGAGCAGGCGAATACTTTTGGCTTGCACCACTGAAGGACATTGGGACGCTTGATCTGAGCTCGAAGAACACAAGAACAGGGACTGATTGTCCCTTGATCGTACTCAATCCAGAACCTGCAGTTGCTGCACAAGAGTGACACAACGGATCAAATTTTCTCAAAGGAAGATTGTGTTTGCTGATTCGACTGTGTCACTTTTCATTTGCTGAAATCTTAGTCCTCGGACGCACAACACACACACACACATACATACACACACACTCTCCACTCAAGATTGCTCGTTTGTTTCCAAATTCACTGCAGCTTTGCAAGATTTTACACAAGTACGAGTTCGCGGATTCGTCTCTCTTGTGTGCGCCACGACGAAAGGGGATTTCGTTCCGTGGACGTAGGTTTCGCACACGACGAGTCAGGGCTTTAGCTTTCAGTTGTTGTTCTTCACAACTGGTCGACAAAGACGTAGTGAAAAGACTTTTATTGCAGGAATAAATGCCCTTGATGGACGGTAAGTCCCGCAATTTAAGGCACAAATTCGCACGTTGGTTCAAACTCCGCTGAAAAAACCTTGACAAAGTTGTGGTGTGGTAAATCTTCTCATATAAAGTCCGAGGAATAGAAACGACCTGTTATGCCTGGAGGCCAGGTTCAAATGTGACACACCAAATCCAAATTAGTCGGAATTAAGGCAAGATTGTGTACGACGATAAAGACAGAGCCAGAGCCAAGAGATGAAGTGAAGATAAGTTGCACGGAAAGAGCCAATGCTGGGAATATTGTCATCTAACCTTTCTAACCTGCACCATGGTTGCACAAATTATCAGCCAAAATTTTCACATCTTTATTTTCCTGACTGCCAGGCAAGGTGTGAGACAAAAAACAACGTCATGGCGTCTCACGGATTCGAGAGTTTCGATCAGGTCGAGTCCTCTTTTTCTTCTTTACAAATGTCTTTCGTGACTGTTGGCCATGAGGGACCAGCCGCACGACTGAGCAAAGAAACGAATGGAAACCCAAAGGACAAGTTTCTGCTGGTTTCTAAAAATTTGGAAACTGTGGTACCTCAAAAGAAAGAATCTCCTTCGATGCGTTAGCACGAGCACAAGCGCAAACGCTTAGACTCCAGAGTCGTCAGTCCAATTTCGCAGGGTGCGACTCAATTTCCGTGAGCAGAACTGGACAAGATTTCCTGAGAGATTTGGCAGCTGACCAATTCGTGTTCCGAGAGCCCATTGAGATGACCCAGCCTGGTGCGCAGGAAGTCCCATTCGGACAAAATGAGTTCGAAAGTCAACTGAGCTGCTTCAAAAATCCCCATCACTTTGAAAATACAGCTGAAGTTGACCAGCAAGACCGTGCTCCAGCACTCCCACCTTGCCATGCAGCAACAGAAAGAGGTCTGGGGCCAGGTGGGGATTCTCCAAAGAGAGCCATGCCAAGTTTGTAAAGAGGAATGTGAGAAAGTTGTGCCCATCCCTTTTGGAACAAAGTTGGAGGTACTTTTTTGGGGAAAGGAACTGAGGCATGTGGTGCTCTTGGCATTAAAGCAGGAGACCCGAATGACAAAATAGATCACCAATTCACTTTTGTAGAAAAGGGAAGCAGTGAAACAATATTTTCTTTCCACGCAGTGACTACTTCGGACACGACACAAGTTTTGCACACAAATGAGAACCTTCCCTCACACGTCACATCTCGTCAGGCAAATGGCTGTCGATTGTTCCATGCCGAAAGAACACAAGGGACTCAAATCTACTTCACTGGCATTGAACAACAGTGAGTCAGATTCATGGTCAGCCAACATGTCCTTGAATCTTGATTATCTCGAGGATGAGAAAGAGCAGAAACATTGGATGCCCGATCGTCACAACCAACATTGAAATTGACTCCAGCTTGGTGATCCAGGTTTTGGTTCCAAGGTTCCACCTTGCTTTTCGTCAGCATCCCAACTCGTGGTAACCTGTGCGTCTCGCATTGATCGTCAGCTCACACAATCCCAGAGCACGTACGATTGACGAACCTTCAAACGGATAAGTTTTCCTTTTTCCCAATCAACCAGTGCTCAACACCTAGGTGAGTCATCACTCCCCCCACTTGTTGGCACTGGGACGAGTGTGGAATACGCTCGTTGCTGGGCTTCGCACCAACCACAATACGAGTATTCGGCAAAGGTGAACAACGGGTGTTGAGATTTTCGTGTGACCAGCACACACTTGCCCAGTCAGTTTCAGCACTCGTAAAGAGGTCATTCTGTGAAAAAAGAGGAAATGACCTTCAGAATCGGCAAGATATTTTTCCTGTTTTCCGTTGCCAAAAGAGCACCTTCAGAGGACTGGATGTCTGGAGCACTCTCCTTCTGCGGAGTACGACACAAATTTGGGATATTTTCTTCAAAATGGAAAATTCTTTCATGACCTTTGCATTTTTGGGGACCTTATTTGTGCACACACGCTTGAGCCAGAGAGCACCATCTGAACAAAAATGACACAACCTCCAATGGACATGTCATGATTGTAGACATGGCCAGATACCAAGTCCACATCAGGCCAACATTGAGGTTGAGACAATGGTTGCTCTCCTGAAAGTTACCCACTTTTGTGAGTTCAAAGAGCTGCAATCAAATGCATTGAAATTGTATGTTTTGCCTTGTGGTCAATGGAAAAAGAGTCTCAGTGCTGCCAGTGTGGTTGTGTTTTGCACAATCAGGTCCAAAGAAGCTCTGGTCCCATTGGGCGTGAAATCTTGACAGGTCAGGTTTCTGTTCTTAAACATCCCACTTCCCTGCAAGATGCCATGGGCAGAGAAGGGTCACCGCACGTTGGATTCAGGCCTGGTGGTGTTGGTGGTGTTGGCGGTGCCAATTTCCGATGTCCGCTGCCAGATCCTCTTCGATTCAATGAAATTTCGCGCTGCTAACTCGTCACTAAATGGCGTTGTTGACGGGGATTTTCTGCGCAGCCCTTTCCAGAGCAACTTTCTGTGGTTGTTCAGCCGCGGAGTTTCTTGAGGTCATTGTCCC
>JAAUXT010125923.1_pt1 | contig 12768 bp, 11 predicted proteins | sample 7278171 | NCBI WGS metagenome assembly JAAUXT01 (sample SAMN14350112, study PRJNA611818) | marine sediment metagenome | isolation source: surface marine sediment (1.8m) | place: French Polynesia: Moorea | collected 2018-08
GAATTATGCTTTGAATTGTTATTAAAGATTTGCAAAACCTTTCATCCTCATCCTTCATTCCGTGTCCTTGCTATCGCAAAAAGAAACTTAGTTCCTGATGTTCCCTCGTAATTTGTAAAGCACACCGCACATTGTATTCGTTCACGTTTTCAGAAGCTCACACGTGTTCACATTTGACAAACTTGCAACACATTTGGCAAAATATATTTCACAGCGTCATGACAGAAGCACAATTTGTTCACCTGTTTACAAACAGGTGCCAGAGCGTCAGATGCAGTAAACGGAAATGTGGACGAAATATCAACATCGGTTCACGGTGCCTTGTTCACATTTATGCGCGCTCCAGATAGATCTACAGTTTGAGGAAAGATATCATTGTGACACCTTTATTCACAGGTGAGAAGACAATTGCACAAGTCAGGCGTCGTGACCTCTCCTTTTGTCCACCATGATACGTGTGTACACGTCCCCGTCTGTGTGCGAGTGTTCAGAAAAAAAGCAAAAGCAACATCTACGTACGTAATGTCACACTTTCGAAACTTCGTTCGAGAAAACAGCTGTGCTCCGAAAGCGCTTGAATACTCGTATGTCGTGATGAACCGGGTAGGTGATGGATTCGTCGCGCGTAGTTTTCTGTGCTGGTCAGTTGAGCGTGCATCGCGGCACCAATGGACGCCACGTTAGAATGTTAACAAAAACCCCGACTGACTCGTTCCGTGTGCACAGAGTTAGTCTGGAAACAGTTCTCGCGTTGGCGCCTGCTGATTTCTCGCGCCCTCATTGGTCGCCTCGCTGCCGTCACGTGTCTGCCTGGGTCCCGGATGTGCTGGGCTGCGGTGCGGCTGCGCTCTCCGCAGGGGCCCCGGTTCCTTCCTTCAGGAGCAGGTCCTCCACCCTCTGCACGTCCTGCTCGTCCATGTCATCCAGGTGGCCATCGGAGAACTCACTGAGGACGATCCGGTACAGCTCCTGAACAGAAATGGTACAAGTGTGCTGAAATTCAATCTGATAAGATTTCGAGGCAAATGCCACGTGGACAGACGTTGAACTCAGAATGTCCAACTCTCCTGCAGGAACCTCTGCGCTTGGGCCTAAACAAGCACATTTTCAGCTGAAACGCATTTCAATGTTCTGTCTAGCCAAAAAGGGAGATTCCGCAATTTGTAGCGTGGACGTAGACGTCAGTGTAGACGTAGATATTTTTACGTTGACGGTCACGCTCAAGTTCACGTAACGCTGTGCGCCCCCCCTTGAAACGTTCTGGTTCACAATTGTCAACAAGCCTGTTCGTCGCCCACCTTCCTTGCGTTCCTGTTGACGCTGAACTTGTTGCGGAAGTAGAAGAACAGCTCTCTCTTGAAGGCGTCGAGGTTGCCGATGGTGTTCTGCCGCATGGTGCTCACTTGGGCGTAGCGGATCCCGAAGTGCTTCAGGGCCAGGGTCTCCAGGCTTTGGGGGCTGAAGTGAGAGGCGAGACGGGCGATCTCGCTGTCCTTGAGTCGAGGCGTGATCTGCGAATAGAAGGTGAAGGATTGGCCGGAGATTCCGGCTGAACGTACGAGTAACAGGGGTCCAAGGACCTTGCGTTCAAACTCCAACGACACCATTGATGCAAAATGTTCAGCTTGTTCAGGGGCCTATGGACCCGCCTGAGTGACCCTGGTGACAATGTACTCACCGCATCGATGCCGGACGCAGCGATTCTCGTCTCCACCTCCTCAGGCGTCAGTCTCCGTCGCTTCGACTCCACCTGTGTGACAGGGGGGGGCTGACAAAATTAGCTTTTGCCACACTGCAAAGCGCCCAAACCCCCATTTCTTCTTCCGTAAGATAATTTTGGAGTGTTTTTGTCTCCTGTTCATCAAAGCAACGCTTTCAGCCAGGCTGGGCGGTAACTTGGTGTTTGGGTGCGTCCCGTTAGGGTCGGTTGCAGACGATACTTACGTTTTGATCGTGCTGAGCGGCAGCCGAGCGTTTGCGAGTCGGAGGATCATCCTTCTGCAAATACAATCCGACGTCGTGAGTGTTCATCACAGTCTCTATCTGCCACAGGTTTCAAAGATGCAGGTGAGAGTGCGTGCAACAGTTCACAACTTCTCTCTTTGCAAACGACGTCGTTCACATCGACAACAGACACAAATAAATGTTTCCAAATGTTGTTCAAAAGTCTGACATAGGGTGGAGAAATCAGGACATTGCGCACGTGCAATATGAATTTGACAGCAAAATCAGATGTTTTCTCACCTGCACTTCGAAGTCGAGCTCCAGGTGGGGCGGATCTGACCTGAAGGTGGGCGACGCCTCCGCTGCGTCCGCGCCGCCTCCCTCCTCCAGGGACAGCGCCTCTCGGAACGTGGCGCCAAACACGTCCGCGGCGTCGGCGTCCGTCCCTCGCAGTTTGTAGACGGCGGCTTCGAACGGTGGTGCGCGACATCTGTGTCCGTTCACCACTCCCAGAAACTGCTTGTGCTGAAATCAGTCTTACCAGTCTGGGGCTGATGCAAAATTACTTACGTCACGATAAAATGTGCTTGTTGCTCGCTGCAAGGCTGAAGCAAGTTGCTCACGTGACAGGCACAAAACCCAATGTCCAATGGGCGGGAGACAGACTTTGACTTTGAAAAAGGCGGGGGGGGATCAGTAGAGGCGGGATTCAGCCACATGAATTTCACACATTCACAACTGTACCTCTTTGAACGATCTGGTTCCCTGGTTCCACCTGTCGCTGCCTCGCGGTGGCTCCCACCCCTCGTCCACAGTCAGAGACAGCTGCACAGCAGTCGACGCGGGGTCCACCTGCTCCAACTGACTGTCCGAGATGAGTAGATGCCCCTGAGTCACGCAACGCAGGTCCAGGTTCACCAGATTCCCCTCCGCCACTTTCTGAGAACAGAATGAGTCCAAGATGAATAGTAAGTGCACAAAGTGAAACGTTTCGTGCGTGCCTCGAAACTGGACGCAAATCCGTCTGTCTTTTTGATGGTGGCAAATTGAAAAGACTGGCAGACCTGTTCGAAGTCCATGACTTTGTAGAGTCCACAGCAGAAGAACGGCCTCACTTCCACCAGAGATCCCGGCCGCTTCGTAGTTGCATTGGTTTTGTGGTTTGCAAAGCAGAAATTGACGACTCTCTTCAAACAGTGCTGAGGTTTGTCCCGGATGGTGCAGATAACCTTGCAGAAGTGGGTAGTGTGGAGCACAATGTCCCTTGAGTTGATGTCGTAGAAGAGGACTCCATCGGTACACTTACCTCTGGGAGGAACCTCCTCTATATTGTGAGGTGGGTACCTGTTCTCATGCCACAGTCTCACCTTGACTTTGCTTTTGTCATCATCTGGGCTCAGACAATGGGGGATTCTGAGTATGTAAGCGGAGGTCTTTGTTTTCATGGGAGCCAGAATCTCCACAACAGGAGCAATGAAGCACTCATCATCTGGGATGACGCTTTTGTCTTTGCAAGTTTTGGCAAAGTCAGGTAGGTCAGTTCTGACCTCCATGAGGTAAGCTCTGGTAGGACATGTTTCAGTGATCTGAAGCTGGACGTCAGACTTGTCTCCCTGGAGACAGGTGTCTTTTCCCTTGGCAACGGTCGCCATGTAACGTCTGTGGTTCCGTGTGGTTGTCATGGGGCATGTGGTGGGCTAAGGCAACACATCTCTCAAATCTGCAAGAACAGAAGGGCACGCGCAATTTTGCAAACCAACCGCCGTGGATACAATTTTGAACAACTGTTTGCCAGTGTCCAAAATTCCAAAATTCTGAGACATGTTGACGTGGGTTTTGGAAACGCAATGAAAATGCAGACACAAATTTTAAGGCGGAGCCTTCAGTTGTGGCCAGGTAGTCAACCCTGCACCAGGCATTTCTTGTTTGTTTGTTTGTTTGTTTTTTTGCTTGAACAATTGCTCCAATACAGACCTGCAAACACAACAGCTGAGACAGGTGTTCCGGCCACAGGGAGCAAAATGTCAAACATATGCCACAACCAGTTCAAACCCGACCAGTGCAAAATTACAGCAACTTTGAACACATTCGTCAGTTCATCTCACCCGCAAAGACAGTGTTGAATTTCTTTCTGGCGTGAATAGATGTCATTCTATTTGCGACAACTGTGACTGTGTGCATTGAAACTCTCGTCAGAGGAAGTGGCATGAATTCGCTGTTTTGGAGGGTCGTTAGAACTGACCTGGTGTGAGTACCGCCTTTGCGAGAGTTGAAAGTCTTTGTGGCGAACTCCAGTGGCAATATCGCTTCAATGCGGCTGAAAGAGACAAAACGTTCGCAAAAACTGTTCTTGACTTTCCTTTGCTGCACCCAGGCATGTTCTTTCTCAAGCCCTCAGTCTCTCGCGGTCTCAGTCTCTCTCAGTCTCTGTGTCTCTCAGTCTCTCGTTCTCATTTTCTCATTTCAGACAGGCTTCAGAAATCGTAGAACACACAAAAGATCTGACCTGATAATCATCACATTGCAAGGTGAGAATGCTGCTTCGATGCCTCACTCAAAGCTTACCTGTCAAAATCGTGCGTTCCTCCTCATTTTCAGCATCATCTGGAATAACTCCGGACGCGAAATACAAATGTACAATATTGCGGATGTGTTGAAACTCTTCCACACTGGCTGGCCACTGAAGTACAGTGTTTGCGAGGCAAGTCAAATCAGGGTTCGCACCGAGTGACACCAGAGTTCGGAACCAATGAGAACGTTCTTCAAAAAATTTGATGGTCAGGTCCAGAGCTGTGTCGCCATCCTTGTTTGTGGCTTCCAAGTCAGCTCCAGCTCGAACAAGATTCAAAACACATTCTTTGTTGTTTGCATCAAGAACAGCTGCCATCAGTGGTGATTTCCCATCGAATCGAGGGATGTTCACGTCAGCTCCAGACTTCACCAGTGCTTTGATACATTTCCATCTTTGTTCTTGAAGAGCAAAATATAGGGCGGTGTTCTCTTCTTTGTCCTGAATGTTGAGATCAGCTCCAGCCTCAATCAGTTCGTGCACAGTGTTGATGCCATGCCACGCTGCCACTATGAGTGGAGTACGACCTTCAGTGTCTTGTGTGTTGACATCACAACCAGCTTTGATCAAAAGACGGGTTGTCTCTGCTGAGTTCACAATGACAGCCCAATAAAGAGCTGTCTTGCCTTGCAGGTCTTTGGTCTCAAGCTTTGGTTTTGCCTTCAGCAGCTCAGCAACATGATCCACAGACTTTCGGGCAGCTTTCATGAGAGCTGTTTCCCCCAAGCGGTTGTCTGCGTTGACGTCGGCACCGAACTCCATTAAATTCTTCAGAAATTTGACGTTGTTCTGATCAACACTGAGATACAAAACTGTGTTGTTTTCGTTGTTTTGAACGTCAACACGAGCTCCTGCTTTCAACAAGAGAATTGTGCAGTCCATATGTCCATTTTTCGTGGCAAGCATCAGGGCTGTGTTTCCATGCTCATCTTCTGCGTTCAAGTTCACTCCTTGCTTGATCAGCTCCTCAACAGAGAACAGATCACCCTGCTCAGCAGCTCTCAACAATGATGAGTCCGTGGTGTTCAATCCAACGACACTTGTGAATCGTCCTGTGTTGAAAGCCAGAAAAGACAGAAGTGGGGGTGGGAGCGGCAGCTGCGAGAGCGTCTGGAAGAGGTTCAAATCAGGGTGGACATCTGCCAGGTGCTTTCGTATGCACTCCCGACACAAGTCCTTCAAAAGGAGGTGTCCTTGCCTTTCCAAAAGTGAGCTGGGTTTCTGGTCTGACGTGCCCTCCACTTTGCCTCCAGCAGCTTCCAGCATGCGCAGAATGTAGGGGTCATATGGCTCAGCCAAGCCCAACTGCCTGTGCACTGTGCACGGATGGGGTTCACCAGCATTCACGTGGGCACCTGCTTTGAGCAAATCAAAGATAATTCCATGGCAGAAATTTTTGCAATTGTCGCGTCTGCAAATGTGGATCTCATCCAACTCATCCCGCGAGTTTTGATCGTGCAAAACAGTTCCTGGCACCTGTTTCACAGTTTTCTCTTCTGAATGCAGCTGATGTCCTTTCGCAACAGCGAAAAGGAGTGGTGTTTGTTGTTTTCTGTTTTTCAGGTTGACATCTGCTCCTGCTTGCAGCAAAACTTTCAGAGCTTCAGGGTGACCCTCACAAATGCAGGAACGCAAAACACTGTTCCCGAACCAATCCACCTCGTCAATATTGACTCCTGCCTGGAGCAACAACAACAAACAGTCCACGTGTCCCAAGTTAGCTGCTGCTGAGAGAGCTGTCATGCCTGCTGAAGAACGAGCATTGACATCTGCACCTTCCTCGATGAGTGCTCGCAATATTTCAAGTTGTCCCGACGCTGCAGCTGCGATTGAGAGAGGTGCCCCATTTGGGTCTTTCGCATTGATGTCAGCACCTGCAGCAACAAGATCGCTGATCGATTCAACATTGCTGTCCAAAGCAATCATCAGTGGCGTGGTTCCATGAACAGAACGTACATCAGCATGTGCTCCACACAGAAGCAGTTCGCGCAAACAAGCGATGTGTCCCTTGTGGGCAGCAGGGTACAGAGCAGTCTGACCCATCTTGTCACAGGCATTCACATCAGCTCCAGCTGTGATCAGCTTTTTCACAACGTCCAGTCGGCCCGTCAAAGGAGAGAAGCCTCCCTTGCTTTTTCCATTGACTTCAGCTCCAGCATTGATAAGTTCTTCGATGCAGTCCATGTCTGCAAACCAGCACGCTAGTCTGAGACTTGACTGTCCTGGTGAGTTTGTTGCGTTGACATCAGCACCACTGTGGATCAGCTCTCGAACACATCGCACGTACGAGCTCCGAACAGCTGTTTCACCTTTGTCATCCTTGCCATTGACATCTGATCCGGCCGAAAGCAGTGCTGCAACACAATCTGAATGGCCTCTCTCTGCTGCATCCATCAAAGCTGTTGCACCCATGAAACGTCTCATGTTGACATCTGCACCGGCTTTCACCAGTTCTTTTGCACATGCAATGTGTCCTGAACGAGCAGCACAAAGAAGTGCAGTGATTCCATGTTCACTCTGCGCGTTCACTCTGGCCCCAGCATCAATCCAAACTCTCACATGTTCATCTACTCCGTGGCAGCAAGACGCACAAAGGTATCGGTCCTTCTCCTTTTGACTTGTTGAGCCAGGCAGCAGACCGACAGCATTGGGCGATGTCTGGAGTTTCAAGTTTTCTTCTTGTTGCAAAAGCCACCACATACACTTTGCTTGTTTGAACTTGTAGGCCAGATCTATAGCTGTATTCCCCTCAAAGTTTCTCTGACGAATCACAGCCTTAGCAGACAGCAGCGCCTGTACGTGTGTATCATGGCCACAAGAAGCTGCCCACATCAGGGCTGACCACCCATTGTTGTCCTGTATATTCACCAGTGCTCCTGCCTTGATCAAGTCTTTCAAAAGATGTTCCTGAGGATGATGTGCAGCCCATATCAGAGCAGAACACCCATAGTACCCTCGTAACTCGAGGTTGGCTTTGGCATTGATTAATTTTCTTGCACAATGTGTTTCATTCATCAGACAGGCACAAATGAGGGGTGTGTCTCCATTTCTGTCCTGATGATCAACATCAGCTTTGGCTTCCAGCAGAAGCTTTGTACACTCAATGTGTCCACGGAACACTGCTATGGACAATGCAGTGGACTCCCAGATGTCTCTCAAGTTTATACTAGGTCTGAACTTGATGAGCTCCTCCACACACTGAGTGTGACCATGATAGGTAGCAAGCATCAGTGCTGTTCTTCCCTGGTTGTTTTCCTTGCAGTACTTTGCCCTGTGTTTTGTGAGCTCTTTCAAGCAATTGACATTTCCAGCTGTGGCAGCTGCCATCAGAGCAGTCCATCCATCCCAACCCTGTGCATTCACATCTGCTTTGGCTTGAATCAATTGCTGAACTACTTCCAGGTAACCCTTGTAGCTGGCATGCATCAGAGCTGTCCAGCCATAAATGCTCTTGGTATTCAGGTCAGCTCCACTTGTGATCAGTTCTTTGACACAAGTAACTTGGCCAATGTTTGCTGCCCAATGCAGAGCTGTCCAACCCAAGTCATTTGTCTCATTCATTGTAGCTGAAGACTTGATCAATTCTTTCACACATTCTTCTTGACCAGTTGCTGCAGCTGCCATCAGAGGTGTGTCACCATGTTTGCCTTTCTGATTTTTATTGCAACCCTCAGCAAGAAGGTGATGCCTTTTACCACTTGCAGCTACCAAAACCAAATCAGTATTCCCATATAGATGTTCAGTACTTGTCTCAGCTCCATTGTGAATAAGTTCTTTGAGGCAATCTAGGTGTCCTTCTGCTGCAGCTATTGTCACTGCAGTGTGGCCATCATTGTTTTGAATGTCAAGACCTGCACCAACTTTGATCAACTCTTCTATGCAATCTGCTTGCCCATTGACAGAAGCTAGCATTAGAGCACTATTCCCTTTTCAGTTTCTCATATCCAAGTTAATTCCATTGGACAGCAACTCTTTAATGCAGTCCACTTTTCCACTTGCTGCTGCATAATGTAGTGCTGTGTTTCCTCTGCTGTCTTGGGAGTTGATATTGACACCTGACTGAACCAATCTTCTCATTGGAACAAAGTGTCCTGTAAATGCATGCAGTCTCAAGAGCTTTTCATCCTTCTGGTAAGGATCAACATTGAAGTTTGAGGGACATGAAGTGTCTCCCTTCCATTGTTCCTTGTGGTATGTACAATTTAGCTGTTCATGCTGCAGGATCACCACACATTCATTGTTTTGCTTCTGCAGAGCCAGACCTAAAGCTGTGACTCTGCTATTGTTTTGTAATGTAGTATCAGCTCCAGCATCAAGGAGCCACTTCAAACACTCTGATTCCCCAGATCTGGCAGCATACATGAGAGCAGTCCAACCATCTATTTTGCCTGTTGACACCAACACCTGCATCAACTAATACTTTGATACTTTTCCAATCTTTCATTATCACAGTCCACATCAGAGGTGTGTAGCTTCTGTGACCTTGACTGTTCAAGTTTGCCCCAGCTTCTATCAAGATTTTGAGGCATTCAGGCTGCTTTCCCAGAGCAGCGCAGATCAAAGCTGTGTCCCCATCTTTGTCAATGTGTTCAAGCTCAGCTCTTGCCACTATGATAGATCTCAGACATTGGGTATGTCCAAAGAAAGAGGCCAGGGACAAGGCTGTGATATAGTGATTGTCAGCCTGATTGACATCAGCTCCTGCTTCAATGAGCTGTGTGAGACAGTTGTGATGACCTTGATGAGAAGCCAGTATCAAGGCTGTTCTTCCTTGGCTGTTCTGTTTGTTATGATCTGCTCCAGCTTTCAGAAGCTCTTTGATGCATTTCACTTGTCCAGCCCATGATGCTACCATAAGAGGTGTCCACCCATCAAGACCCTGTGTGTTTGCATCTGCTCCAGCTTTGATGAGCTCTTGTGTTACTTTCAAGTGGCCCTTGTAGCTGGCATGCATCAGTGCTGTCCAACCATAGATGCTCTTTATATTTGGTTCAGCTCCATTCTCAATCAATTGTATTGTACAATTGTTATGCCCATTATTTGCAGCCCAGAACAGGGCTGTCCACTTCTGCTTGTTTTCCTTATTCACACAAGCACCTGCTTTGATCAGTTCCTTTGCACACTCCAATTGTCCAGTACTACAAGCTGCTGTTAGTGCTGAGTGTCCATCAGTTGTTTCTGCATTGACATCAGCTACTTGTGCCTTCAGTATTTGAGTTACACACTTTACTTTGCCCTGATGAGCAGCATATATGAGAGATGTCAGCCCCTGTGTGTCGTACTTGTCACTTTGGGCCTCAGTCAAGGGGAACACACAGTGATTGCAGGTCCCTTCCATGATGAGTTTCGCTTCTCACGCTCAATTGTGTGAAATCTACGAAATGCAAGCCAATTGTGCGAAACGTCACTTGTTCTCTCCTTTTCTCCTTTCCAGCACCAGTTTTAGCCCTCAAAGAGACTGTCCTGCAAAGCAACGCTCTCGCGCCAGCAAACCGTCATGTGGTGTGCCTGTCATTTTCATCGTCAATTACTCAAACACAAGATGCACCTCTCGACTTCGACTGAAGCCTGCTTTCGAAGGCGTGATCCAAATCTTCCATTCAAAAAGGACCACTGATGCCATTCCCAAAATTCGGTCTCAAGACGGTCGAACTGAACTACAAACGAAAACAAAATTCGCGCATGCAGGGCCAGAAAGGAGGATTTGAGTGAAAAGAAAATTATCACTTTCTGCAAACATCATGTATTTGAGGAACGCAGTTGGACACAATAGGCAGAGAAGGTCCAACAAAGTTCCAACGTGAACGGCGACACACCCCGGATAAATTCGGCTGGATGTGACTTGAGCCAAGGTGGTCACACCACCATGTTTGCACATTTTCCAAAGTACACAAGCTGCTGTCCACTGCCAAAATATATTTGTACGCAGTCGGAGCCAACGAGAGCTCAACATGCACAAATACGCACCGGTACTTGTTACGCCGAACATCACAAGATGCGCTCAGCCCAATCTGCTCAACCAAACCAGTTCCGTTGCAACAACAACAACAAAAACAAAATTCCGGACAACCGCACCCAATCAGCTCACTTTTCGGTTCTCGACCCTCTCATCAACATGTAACTTCCCTCGCCCCACTGCGCCTTGCCACAGCCACAGCTCAACCATACACGTGTCATTTTTTTGACGAAATGTCTCGTGCAATTCCTGAGCAATTGCCTCAAAGCCTGTCTCTTGACGAAATACTACTATTGCAATGACTTCACCTTATTTTCGGCAACTCACCTCGGACGCGCGATGAACTTCAGGTCGTGTCTGTCGCTAATCCGTGATGACAAGATTTTTGCTCTCAAAGCTGAAGGAAACATGCTTTCTCTCTTTCTCTTTCTTTCTCTCTCTCTCTCTCGCTCTCTGTTAAATCAGACAGGTACGTGTAGGTGCGTACATTGTCGTGTTCCTCGATTGTAAGAGCAGCAAAATGGAGCAGCAAACTTGCACATTTACACAGCCACAGCCAATGAAAATCCAAGAAGTTGTCCATTTTCGAACACGTCAATATTTGTTGGAGAGCGGCTACCGCGCTGCTGGGTCGATGCACTTCAAGCTCAATAGAAATTTGAAATAGGCATTTTCAAATGCCTGTTGTTTCTCAAGAAAGGTGTGTGAGTGCGTCTACTCTTTTGTAAGTTTGAAATATTGAAAGGGCTGCACTGACATGCACTGCATGACAAGATTGACAATTTTCAATCAATGCAGGGGGGGACAGAAGAAGGGAGGCTGCACGGTGCGAGAAGGGATGGCCGATTGATTGAAGTGAGGTTGATGAAGAGGGGCAGATGGAAAAGGTGGGGGTTGGTGGGGTGGAACCAGTGGCAAAACAATCTGGGGGAAAGGGGTGTAAGTTATGTGGTAGAAGAAAAAAAGAGAAGAGGGCTGAGTTGTCGACGGACACACGCACAGAACCAGGCCCCAGTCGACGGGTTCTTTTGTGGTGTGATCATTTCATGTGAGTGTGTGTTTACTCTTTGGGCGTGTTGTGTTTGCTCATGCCCAAAGGAGTATATCGAACAGATACACGGTTCTCTTCGGGTCGTGTGATTTGAGGTACGAAAAACACGTGAGGAAAGGTGCTGAGAGACAAGAAAATGTCGGTATTTTGCATTTCTTGCTTTCTGTTGAATCTTGCATGCACACAGACGGTCATTCAATCGATGAAAAAGGAGCACGCATGTGAGTGAATATGACTTTCACCTGCTGTGCAAAGTTTTTTTCTTTCCACATTCTGGATTCGCATCAGACAAGGCAAAAAAGATGCACGTTTGTCAAACGCTTATGGATTCCGTTTTTTTTCTGAAAGACGTTGTCGTGAAAATTACACAAAGTACCACAAAGTTGTGATCAATGTTCGTTTGGATTGTCCCCTGGACAGCCTGTCACAACTTGCGTTCTCGTGCCTTATGTTTCCAGCATTAGACAAACCTGTTCACATTTACTTTTGTGGAGGTCCAGATCGTCCGGTCGAGAGGCACCTGTGATCCTGTGAACCTCACTCAAAAGTCGATATGTCTGACAAAGAAGTTACGCGCTGCACCAACACAGGGTCCAAAACACGAACACATACTTGACATTCTGGCAATCAGCACACCAGTCAATAATTGTTCATAGAACAGACGAAGATAATGATGACAATTCGTTGGACCGAAAGTGGTTTCACTGTTACAGTAGAAGATACCACAGGTTGATGTCCCAGCCCCCGGCCCCCGCCACACAAACATTTCACTGGCATCTCAGACACATGTCTCACGTTCTGACCGTCTACCATATATGCGAATCCATTCTTGTCAGTTTTCTCGAAGAAGAGCACTGTATTTTTTGTGGGGCTTGTTCATGCTGAACTGAACTTTCATTACATCGCTGCATTGCACCAGGCTTTGCGATGTTGGTTTACGTTGCACAGTACAAGGATCGGACGGGAGCACAGGCTATGCCACAAGCAGAGTTTGTGCTCTCCTGCCTGGAGGGTTGCCTCAGTGCTGTCGTTTGTTCATGTGTCTTCACCCTGTGCCACAGATACACTGGGCTGCGCTGCGGCTGTACTGTCCACTGCATGCTCAGTTTCTTCCTTCAGGATCAGGCTCTCCACCCGTTGCATGGTCTGATCGTCCATGTCATCCAGGTCTCCCTCAGAGGATGCAGTGAGGATGATGCGGTACAGTTCCTGAAGAGATCAATCAGTATCAAACAATCATCGGTGACC
>JAAUXT010009264.1_pt1 | contig 12764 bp, 10 predicted proteins | sample 7278171 | NCBI WGS metagenome assembly JAAUXT01 (sample SAMN14350112, study PRJNA611818) | marine sediment metagenome | isolation source: surface marine sediment (1.8m) | place: French Polynesia: Moorea | collected 2018-08
TGCTCACTGACCATTTTTCCAAAAGTGGGTCCAACCCCCCCCCCCCTGGTTAGACCCACTTTACAAATATGGACGGACATACAGACGGATGGTGATTACACTAAGCGTGTGGTAACACCCTTCGGGACCACACGCTTAAAAACGGGGGATCCAAATCTGTAGTGGTCGGGTGAATCTGTGTGGTGGTTTCTTTGAACCCACCTGATTCAGTGGCGCTATTTACCACCACTACATGTTGCACTGTGAACCCAATGCGGGAGAATTGTGCCGACTCCTGAGGAAGTCAGTCCAGTTGAACGTTTGGGTACTTGGATGCACAAGGGTCTCTGTTTTTAGGGGAGAATGGTCTCTGCCACTACAAATATGATCACACGAAACGTCCGGATGTTCTAAAGGACTTTTCAGGGGGGCGGGGTCAGGGGGCCCCTTGCATGGCACACACACACACACGCACACACACACACACAAACACTGTAGTGATTGCATTTTGAAAACAACAGTCAGTCAAAAGACTCACGCCTCCGACACCTCAACGCCAGGTCCTGAGAATTTGTTTCACATGATTGTGGGGGTGAAAAAGTTTGCAGGTGAACTGTTTCTGGATATTCTGACAGCTTCAGAACTTGATTGGGAGTAGCACCGAGGCTGCAATAGACGCACCACACACAAACACACACACACACACACACACACACACACACTTTGGGGCAATTTTTGGCAAGGATCAGGACACGCACACTGCTTTGCAACGAGGGATGATTTTGTCAAAGACATCACCAGTGCAGTGATTCTCATTCGGCTGTTCACCGCAGATACTGGCTGGAACTATATCTCGCTGACCAGGTCCAGTGCAAACTCGCACCAGGGTCTGAGGAACGGGGCAAGCAAAGGAATTTGACAGGTCCCTTGGGGCGAATGTGGAAGTGCCCCGCACGTTCACTGATGCTGCAGATCTATCTTCTCAAAACCGGCAGCGACACAATAGAGTCTACAACAGCACTCTGTGCAACAAAACCAAGCATGGACCCTTCAGTTTCATGCAGCCTGACTCACGAATCATCCGAATTTTCTCGAATGTTCCGAGTTTGTCTGGCATTGCCAGGCATTGAACCACAATCTTGAACGACCTGGTCTGTTCATGTTGGTCTAGAATCACCAGAAAGCCCAGTATATGGAGTGAGTACGTACCATCATTTTCAAACTTTGAAGATGCGGCCGAATTACGACGATTTTTACAGATTTAAAAAGAGAAGAATTGTGGTGTTTTGCCGGCTGCTAGTTTCCGGTTTGCGCCATCTGACGGATCCCACACGCAGTGGCGCCCACCGACTTGTCCAACTCATGAAATGTTGAGAATGATCTTTCAGAGAAAAACAGGTCTTTGAACACATGTCTATCGCAAGCACACACAAAAATGTGTTCCATGATCTGGAGGCAGAGGATGCCATGCACACCCGCACGCACACACACGCACGCACACACACACACACACACACACACACACACACACACACACACACACACACACACCGGTCAAGCATACTGGGTGATGATAGATATCTGGGCAGGGCGTAATTTTCCTGGAGCGAACAAGCAGATGTCAGAATGTACTGCATTCTCCACCAACACACTGCCACCCCTGGACTGAATAAACTCATTGCCACCTGTTGTCGGTCCCTGACACATGTCAACTTTGGTGATCGCGCTTCGCCAGACTCTGCAGTTTTCGTTGTTGAACCAAAATACGTTCAATTTCCCTTTGACGCCGACCAATCCCCGGGTGGGACGGGGGCCATACGTCGCGGGCAACAACCGAGCAACTCGTTTGTTTGAAGACCAAAACAACAACAATCATTTGCAAAACAGAGTAAATATGTAGTTTATTGCAGAAAAAGTGTAAATTGTAGTCACTGCGAAAGATAAAAATGTACAAAAGTTTCTCCACAGATCTTCGGATTGTAAGAATGAGTTTCATTCCTTTGTTGTTGAAAATACTCAGCCAGTTATTGTGTGTGATTGGAATCAATCTGGCAAGGATCAAGATTCAATTTTCAGCGGCTCGTCTGGTTTCCCTTTTGCAACCAGCTTTCCGAGGGAAAGCAACGCTGCCTAATCAAATTCTACCAGAGAGACGCTGCGCTTTTTCATCTGAGCCAATGAATTTAGGTCAACAAAATTCTGGCATGCAATGTGAATCTTCAGCAAGAAAACAGAAATATAACTTCAGAAACCGACAAGAAAATACCACGTCAGTTCACGTGAAGTAAAATGCAGAGGCTTCTCCATGCAATACCTTGCAGGCCCTTCTGAATCTTGACTCCCAAAACAGCGCAAACATACAAGAGACGATGGATTTACAGTGCGACTGTGAACTTGACAAAAATCAAGAGCACAAATGAGGAGTGAACCTGAAGTCCGCAAACACAACTACGACACCGTTTTCACCCAGTCTTGTTGCTGGGTACGAGTTCACCTTTGCTTGGACCTCCGCAACAAAACGCAACTGGGGTGCGTCTTGCACTTGTGTGCGTGCGAGTCGCATACGGACATATCAGATCATCTTTGACAGTTCTGCTGGAAAACCAGCTGCGCCGGGTACAGTCTTATGTATCCTGGCGCCATATTTTCTGGAACACAAACGGCGTGGAGCAATGCAAGTGACGCCCACTGTGCCCGCGCAGCAGTAGCACGTGGTTCACTGCGTCAACAATCGATTATTGCTGCAGAGGTTTTGGACGAAATTCTTTCAAATCGTAAAACAATTTTTTGAAGGCACTCGAGTTTGTGGTGTGTTTGGCTATTCTTCACAGGCGAGACGGTTTCACACTGTACATCTTCACTCTTTTGTTCGACTCACGTCCCAAAGGCATCAATCACACTGTGGACTGGAAGCTTGAGTCGAGGTTCCAACTGAGTTGCGCGTTGCCGGTCGGCAGGATTTCTATGGGCTGGTTGGGCCCCAGGTCGCGCGCCCCCTCGGGACCGAGATCCTGCGGACCAGCCGGGGGCTGCGCAGCCGTCGGAGAATGGAGCTGCGCCGCGTTCGTTCGGACTGCGAGTCCGTACGACTGCTGAATAGGGTCACTGGATGGCGGGCTTCCTCGCTGGGACGCAGCGTGAGGCGGACTCCCGCTGCTGCTGTTCGGTCCCAAATGTCTGAGGTTCACTTGTTCACCAGGTGGGCTTCCCTGATGATGCACGTTGGCAAGCGCGAAATCTCTGCCGTTTCTCTGTTGAGGGCTGAACTGGCCCGTGTTGACTTGCAGCGGGCTGAGCTGGTGGGGACTGGAGGGATGGAGGATGATCTGGTGGTACGGCTGCTGAGGCCTCTGCTGGCGAGGCTGAGAGTTGGCAGTTGGCTGGCGAGGACCGTGAGTATTCACACGTGAAGGATCCACTTGCTGAGGTGAGTGATGTTGAGTATTTGGCACAGTTGTAGGTGGCACGTGTCTGTTTGGCGCCGCAGATGGCGACATGTGAGTATAAGGAGTGTTGTTGGTACGGATTGGTGGTTGGTGCGCGTTGGCACGACCGGTGCTTGGTTGTAAAGCTTCCGTGCTCGAATCAATGGAAAGATTCGTCACAGGCGCCCGTGTTCGCTGCGGGTACATGGCATCACTGGCTTGTGTATCGAAGTGCGGGGCACGGTTGTCGAGGAGCTGCGAGTCGGAGCCGCGGCGCTGGTGGCCCGGGTTCCGCAGGGTCTCCACCGCCGGGTGGCCTGACCCCGGCGGCCGGCCGGACGCTGCGCCCGCGGGGCCGCGAGACTCCAGCACCCGCTCACGAGACCCGCGCCGCTGCAGCATCCCTGGTTCATCTACCAGCTGCCCGCTGGACCCGTGTCGGCGATGTCGGGTCAAATTGGGGCTTCCCGCACTGTTGTCCAGAACCTGAGAGTTGGAGCCACGGCGTTGGGAACTGCGCGCACTGGACGGTCTTTGGTTGCGGTCCAACAATCGATTGCTCGAGCCCCTCCTCTGGGATCGTCTCAGTGGGGTCTGCGTGGCGATGCTTGAGCTCGGCATCATGACCGAGTCCACAAGGGGCGCTCCTCCTGGAGCAAACCTCGAACTATGGGGCACGCCTTCAAGTGTTTGGTTTGGCTGGGTGGTGTAGCTGGTTCCCCCCGGGCCCAGCGTGGCCGGGTGGACGGGTATGTAGTGCGACGCTGGTCCCACGGGGTGTCCGTCCCAGGACAGGATGACGCGGTCCTTGTTGATGGCGTCGTACGGCGGCGGCGGCTCGTCCGGCGGCAGCTCGGTGGTCGGCAGCGCGTACGTGTTCTCCTCCGTCTGCTGCTGCTGCTGCGGGTCCGCGTCGCCGTGCGGACCTCCACCTGGACGCGAAAGGGAACCACAAAATAACATTCATGAACAGTTCCACTTCAAAGTAGATCGTAATGCTGAAGTACCAACTGTCTCTGCAAACGTCTGCAACTTCGTGAGGGAAATAAGCCGCAGTCAAATCGATCTTCACAAGGAGACACTGAATTCAGAACAGTCGCGTTTGAAGTCATCACCTGCATCAGGTGCAAATCCTCTGTTGACGTTGTTCTCGCCGTTGATGTACGGTGGCGGTCCTGGGACGGCGGTATGCTGCAGCCGCGCGTCCAGTGGTATCGGCGGCAGAGGGCGCCTGATGTATCGAGGGGTCGTACTCCGCGACGACCCTGGAAATAGAAGTACATGTCCACTTTTGTTTTCTTCTTTCAACTTGCATGTTTCTGTGTCTCTGTGTCTCATCCAACTTTTGCCGGAAAAAAATGCTCCCAACAGGTACCTTGCAGAGGTCGCTGGGAGCTGTCGTCCCCGTACGACACGGTCGAGACGTCGGATGCCATGTAGTGCTGCTGCTGCGCGTTGCGCTCGTCGCGCTGCCGCCGCTTCTTGCGGTAACAGACGATGAAGTTGAGCACGAGTAGCACGAGCAGCACGACGCACGCGAGCGCGATGCCGATGGCCGCGCTCGTCCCCAGCCCCCGGGTGTCGATCTTCTCTGTAAGCAACGTGCAAGTCGTGAAATTGAGATAATTTGTTGCATTCTTTCGGGGGGGGGGGAATCATGTTTGCAACACAACCAGCGCAAAAATTTCACTTGTGGAATTCACCAAATGGACTTTGTTTCACGCAAAAACGAGAGACAAATTTACAGCTCGCATCAAAACCACACAGCTGGCATCAACGATTTCTGTTCGTGTTTCCACCAGTCCAACAGAATAACGTACTTCCGCAGCCGTCCTCTTCCTCGTCGGCGCCGTCGACACAGTCTTTCTGCTCGTCGCACAGGTGAAGGCGCGGGATGCACTGGAAGACGCCGGGGCTCACCTCGCACCGGAAATCAGTGCGCAAACACAGGAGTGGCGGAGCCGGCCGCTGTGTCGTCGTTGTCGTCGTCGTGAACATGGCTGCAGAGCAAGACTGGTCGTGAACTGGCTGAATGTCAGCCCCGAGAACAAATTCTGATCATTTGGATTTGCACGGTCAACAACAATGCACGCACTTGTGGACGAAAATTTGGTCATGTTCAAATGAAATCACCTTTTCAGCTGGCCTGGCGAAAACCATCGGATTTTTCACTGAATGACACATCCACAGTGAGAGACGCGAGCTGCTCACCTGTGCAGTTATACGTCTCGTCCGACCCGTCGCCGCACTGGTCGACGCGATCGCACAGCTCGGCGCGCGGGATGCAGTAGCCGTTCTTGCACGGAAACTGGTCGGGCAGACACGGCACGCGAGTCGTGGGCACAGTGGACGACTTGCTGGTTGCTGCAAACAAATTTCAAGGTCAAAGATTGGTCAAAGATTTCAAAGTGAGTTTGACTGACTGTTGTGAGCTTGAGGATGAATCAACACTTGCGCGATATCTGCGAGACAAATAAACGAGCACAGGACAGTGCAGTGGAATGAGGGTGAGCGTCTTACTGGTGACACATCCCGCAGCAGGAGATTCGTCCGACCCGTCGCCACAATCGCGGAACGTGTCACACACGTACGACTTCTGAATGCACTGACCATCCGACACACACCGAAACACACAACTCGTGTCAACTTCAGGCGTGGTGCTTGGGGTGGGTGCTGTAATACAACAGGCGGTGACAACACTACACCAAGCAAAGCTTCAATTCAAATCGACTCTGGTCAATTGGAAATGAAGAACGGAGTGTGCGAATCGTGAAAACATGTTGAACAAACAACGTGCATTTCATTTCAGGAATAACAACACGGCGCGAAAGCATGCACACGTAATTCCTTTTCCGGGGCCGTTCTTGGCCAAGCAAACACATCAGCCAATTCAGCAGCAAAGACGAATCACGGTTCCTGTTTCAAAACGTTCCCCTGTTTGGAACAGGGCACCGTTGAGACACATGAACACGGATACATCGTCACTGCGACAACCAGTCACTGAAGCACATCTTACGACACTACCTTGAACAAAACGCGGCGTATGAACCACACACCAGTGAGAGGCACGGTACTCACGCGCACAGTCGGCCCTGGCATCCTCGTCCGACCCGTCAGCGCACTGCGCGTGTCCATCACAGCGCTGTGAGTTGGGGATGCAGCCCCCGCCCCAACAGATGAATTCGCCCACGCGACACGCGTTGTCGACACCTGCAACGTGTTTTGCACATCATACACTGTGGAGCCCTGTCACTTCCAGAACGCGCCGATTGTGGACAACTGATCACACGCACATCGCACATCTGGGAACAACACGCACCGTAACACTCTCCACTTTGGAGCAGCACCTCATCAACTGCGATCTGACCAGAACTCGACACAACGCCTTCAAGAACCACCTGCAACCAAGACGCTCAGTTCCATCAAACTTCAGTGCAAACTCACTGAACAGGATCTTTCATTTTGAGATTGCTATTATCTGATTTGTAAGTAGACCCAGGGTTTGACACAGACCTGGAACGGGTTGGACTCCGCGATGGGCACGATGGCCTGATACCAGTTGCTGGTGCGCTGCGCGTTGCGGCCCCACAGCGCCGCACTGAGCGAGCCGTTGGCGCGCTGGATCTTGACCCGCAGCTGGGCGTCCCCGTCGGCGCTGCCCGCCATGTGGAACCAGAACTGCAGGCAATGCGTGGAGCCGGGCCACGACGAGATGCCCGAGCTCAGCAGCATGCCGCGCTGCTGCGAGGAGCCGGCCGTGTGCGACAGCAGAGCGTACGAACCCTCTGCAAAGCACACAACAGGACGAAAATTGATTTGTTGTACTGGAATTCCACTTCACACACTGCCACAAAATCTTTGATTCCACAGACTAAGCCACAACATTTGACAAGCAGAACACCGACAGAATACGGAGATCTTACCGCCATCGCTGGTGCTGTGATCGCTGAGGGGGCCGCCGCGCCCCTGGAGGCGGTTGTGCGTCACCCAATAGGCGCTGGCCTGGATTCCGTCGATGCTGCGCGCGCTGCTCCAACCACAGAGTGACTCTTCGAAGTTGCAGGAGGCATCGTCACCGTAGCACGGTCCGCCCAACACGCTGATGTCGTCCAGCGCCACCCCGCTGAAGCTGTTCGCGGCCGACGAGCCGAATGTCACCTGCATGAAAATATCGAAATGTTGCCGACAAATTGAAAAGAATTGAGTTCATTCTGGACATATTGCCTGAGATTTTAGTTTTGCTTGTTTGTGCGTGCTCAACAAATCAATCGGCACTGACTCGGAAAGGCAGGAAGGGCTTGATGGTCACGAGGCCGTGCCACCACTGGTCAGGCTTCGGATGCCTGCGACTCCAGGACGGCTTCTTGTAGTTTGGTTGACGGCCAAGATAGACGTTCAGTGTTGCTGAAGCTGAAAACGAAAACAGTTGTGACCAAATTTTGCTGCATGTCCAAGATTCCACAGCAAAACTGACAGGCAATCAAGAAAGACAAGTTAATCCTGCGGTCTCTGCGCAACTGACCTGGAAGCCCATAGACGTAGTACCAGAACGAGAGACAGTGGATTTGGCCCTGAGGTAGCGTCAACTCGGGACTGATGAGGTAGGACGGAGAATCGTGAGCGTCTGTATACACGTAGTAACCGCCTACAGGAGAAAACACACTCACTGGTTTTTGCGTGATGCGGAAAGATGTCAGCTGATTTCAAAGACGCACTTCCTTTCTGCCGGGAGAATACAGCTCATACTCACTGGTCCCATTGGTGTGATCTCCACTGGGACCATACTGCGAGGTTTTCTCGTTGGTTCGGAACCACTCGCCTCCCTCCTGAGAGAACGCGCACATGCCGTCGCTCAACGTCAAACCCTTCTGCGTCGAGAAGTCGCACGCCATCACCGTTTGTTCTGAAAGTAAGACACAAAACGTGTGCACTTACACTCCAGTGCTAATAAACTGGAAGAGGCAGCAGGTAGCCTCTGCACAGTTAGAGATTCACACAATGAAGATGGGAAGCGATTGAATTTGTCTCCACCAAGGAACATTTTCCAAATCCGTTGGGGGGGGGGAGGAGAGATGATGGACGCGTACCTCCGCAGCGCGCATGCGCGTACGTCTCGTCTGAGCCGTCGTTGCAGTCCTGCTTCGCGTCGCACGTCACGTTCTCGCTGATGCACTGCCGATTGAAACACGTCCACTCGGTCGCCGCGCATGGCGCTGAAACGGTCGGGAAGCACATTGAAACGGGACCGCAACAGAGTCAGCATCCTAAGAAGCGAGGGCAACGAAAATATACGTTTTCTTCACAACACGATCTCCGATGCTTCATGATTGTCACTGAGTGACGCCGTGTCTCACCTTCACCGAAGTTGATGATAGGCTGTCGCATGCCATCAGAAACTCCAGTGTGCACTGTATACGTCGCGAAGAAACCTCTGCCATTCAAGTTGTTGTCAGACGAGAATGTCACATTGAAGTATTCACTCTTCACTGGCCCTGTCGAGGAAAACGCATTGATATTTCAGTGCGATTGCCAACTGCCAAATTCCAGTTCTGCACGCAGGAATCGCGAAAGAACCGTCGAGCGAAGGTTGCAGCCCCTTGGGTTTTGAAATCAGAACATGAAGAACGAAAACCACACACACCCTGATGCCTTTCCCCTGAGATGTGACTGAAATACAAAACACTCACAGCAGAAGTTTTCGAACCAGACGGTGCTCTCCGTCCTCGTCGTCACGATTCCGTACTGCCAGAGGCCGCGGCCGCAGTACTTGATGTCACCGAACTTCATGTAGTCGTACGAGCAGAACGGCGTCGACGTCTCGAGCGCAAACCGTTTGAACGTGAAACAAATCGTCTTGCCCTCTGAAATTGTCATTGGGGAACAATCAAATCAAGAAAAGGTCAAGTGAAGACGTTGTGACGTGCACTAATTTTGCCCCGCAAAACTACGAGCATGCCGGTAGCATGGAACACACACCGTCTCACGCAACAAATTTTCTTAATGGATTGATGTTGGGTGACCGGGGCTTCACCCAACACTTTTTATTTATTGTCGCTCAATGTTATATCTTCAAATGTCAGGGACCCAACCCCCTGGTCATCCACTCAACATTTGAAAATGAAACAGAGCCCATCCAGTCACCAAGGTAGGCACCTGACATTCAAATATTTCATGTCACCCAACATTAAATTTTGAAATGTCAGGTGAGCCCCCCAACAACGGCTGCCACCCAGAAACAAGGTGGGGGCGAAAAGCGCTGAAAACTTGGAACTTGACACGCAAAAAACAACAGAGCCATCCACTGCACCTCCGGCGAGAGTGAAGAGAGAGGGATCGCATTCAACATTTTCAGAATCAGAAAGCTCGTTTGACTCCAGGATCTCTGAACATGTGTTTGGAGACTTGTGTTTGGAGAAGAAGCCTGGCAATCCTTGACAAGAACAGACACGATCAAGCTGACGTCACCTTCGCAATACTGAATCTCAAGCTCTCGTCATTCAACTTGAAGTGTGGTTCGTTCAACGAAGACATTCACACCAGTGATAAAGACTGCAGACTGCAGAGTCTGGATATCAAAATTTACAGAGCCGGCAGCAGCAGAGAAGCTGATCAAATATTTCACACGCATCGATAAGCCTCGATATCAGTCAGACGGAGAGTTTGTGCATCTGTAGAGCGTTACCTGAATTTTCCGTCTGACCAACATAGATCTCGTAGACGCAGGTTTGGTTGTGTTTGTAATCGAACGGGTAGTTGTAGCTGGATATGACCCCCGTGCCCTCCCGACGCAGAATTCTGCGGCTGCAATCGCTTCTTTGACCTGCAAGCACAACACAAAACGCGAATCAAAAGGACATGCAATTTGAGTGTGAACACAGGGAAAATTGTCAAAGACAAGGCCAGAAACCAACGCAACTTTTTTGGTCGCTTGTTTGCTCGCAGGTAATTATTTTCTGCAGATGTTGAAGAATCCAAAGGGCATGTCACGTTTTCCTTGTAAGACGACGCTTTGCCATGTCCCCGGGGTACACCACCAATAACTCTGCGTGAACTTGCAAAATGCTGTGGAGCTGAAACTCGTAGGTGTTGTTTTCCCCAACACCAACACATTGAAAACTCATTGCACCACATTCCAGTCACATGGGAATTTCCTGCTTTGCAACTGTCATGACCAGTCCAGGCAATTACTCACGTAATCACTCAAATTACTTTTCAACTTCGGTGTCCAACATCAAACATGTTTGCCTTGGTCATAAATTTTACAGGAGTAGAGAGCAACTGACCGACAGAACTCAGCCAAAGCTTCAATCTTCGACAAACACTGCACGCTTCAATTTCGCACACCTTTCATGTCGGCCTTTTCCGACTTTTCAATTTCAATAAATTGAGCCCAGAATTGAGTTTAATGAGCTTCAGGAATGTGCAAAAGGTTATTTTACAGAAATGTACTGGGTCAATAGTGCCAATTTGTGTCGTGGGAAGTGACGCGTAGGAGGCAATAAAATGAAACTCGCCAGACACGAGCAACACATCTTTCGTCGACCCCATTTATTTTTGTTGAAATTTGTGACTTCGAAAAACCCCCTTCGCCAATTGTGCCATAGAGTGTGCACTCAAATTTTTGGTGCAACATCATTTCAGCAAAAAAGCTTTGTGAGAAAATATTTTCCATCTTTGACATTGCGTGTTCCATTTGAACAAAATGTGGACGCACTCGACACAACGCATTCCTGTCCGCACAAAGGGCAAACCCATCACCCTTGTGCACACACGTCCCAACAAAAGCCCCATCGTTTAGCCCTCGGGGAACATTTTCATGAAATGAAAGGCCAGAGGAACGTTGAGTGATCTTTTCACCTTGCACTATGAGAGGCAAAGGGTGTTTGATCCCTCAACAGTTTCTCCTCCGTAAAACCTTCAAGAAAACTCGGCTGCATGAACACCGCGATCTGCCGAGATGCACCTTCAGGCACTTCTGATCTTTCTCATCGAACACGTCTTTTGTTTTCCCTCTGCGTAAAACCCTGCACGTCTTCCTCTCTGTTTCGTTTGTTATCACGTGCACAGCCAAAAACCAGGTGTGTCACTGCAGAAGGGGCTGACTGAGCCGTTCATTCAAACTTTGCGTGTTGATATTGATTGACTGGAGTCCGCACATTAGTCACCTTGTATCGACCGATTAAGCTTTTCAAGTCCCCTGTTCCTCGAGGCTACATTACGTGTACAAACAGGTACACTGCAAAATGTGACAGAGCACCATGCACCGCATCAAAAATATTGAAAAAATATTCCTTGATTGCAAGCTGCAGTTCTCAAGCAGGGTGTTGGACGTGTTGCACCTTGATGCAGACCCGAATACCCGTGCGCTGTCTCACGCATCTCGTGCAGAGGGAAATTTCTTTGATCACCAATTAAATTATTCATCTGGATGTAATTTGAACCAAAAATTTTTCCTGTTGCCTGCAAATGTCGTGGACATTACAGACCACAAGGTGAACTTGGTTTTCGCCACGGAAATTGCATGTCTTTGATCTTCCACCGTGCCAGCCTGCCGTAGACATCACAGACAATACCACTCACTGCCCTCAAGACCTTTTGAAGATTTGGTTACTGACATTCCAAAGCACGCTCACAAACACACACTTTGTTCTTCCCCGTGTTGAGAAAAAATACTTGCAAGAGACAACAATGTCAAGAATACAAGAAAAATGTGAGGCATCCACCTTTCTTCCAAACAACGAAGGTCCATAAACGACACTCTGTTCATTCGCCACTTGACAGCAACAGTGCAATGGACACGAAAACGAATGGAAACCTCGGGGAACAACGGAAAGAACGACGTTCACCCTGAGACCACCCAGCGACCGCACCAAAACAACGCCAGTCACCCACAGCGCCTATTTCCAACACGCTATCCTTTTCAGGTCTCGTCACAAGCCCCCGATAACCTTTCAACAAGACGATTCGTGGTGTTTTTATGCTCACTCATTGCAGCAAAGTGTCATACGAGGATCTATCAACCTTTTCTGTCAGTCAGCATGCTTTGGTCGGCCTGTGGCCGTGACATACGAGGGAGATCCACAAAGTCCAGTTCGTCCCTTCGTCATTTCAAAACAGTTCAGCAAAATTAAACAAAAATAAGGCTGCAAGTACTTTGCATCATGATCTTCATATCTGGACTAAACACCTTGATCAAATGACAATTAAAATCATCAAATTTGTAGTCTAAAAAGTTCTTGTATTCCACAATTAGCTATTGATTTTGTACAGCAATTAACCTCAGTGCAGAGAAGACAAGGCAAATTTAATAGCTGAAAGGACAATTGATACCAATTTAAATGCTTAATTGCTGAGTATTAA
>JAAUXT010037914.1_pt1 | contig 12764 bp, 12 predicted proteins | sample 7278171 | NCBI WGS metagenome assembly JAAUXT01 (sample SAMN14350112, study PRJNA611818) | marine sediment metagenome | isolation source: surface marine sediment (1.8m) | place: French Polynesia: Moorea | collected 2018-08
AGAACTCAGACAATGGTACAGCAGGGGCCTTATGTATGGTAAACAATGGGAGCGAGGAGATGATCACCTCCGAGCTAAAGCTAAAGCTAAAGCTCGGAGGTGATCATCTCCTCGCTCCCATTGTTTACCTCTAACATCGCTCACAGCGGGAACGCGTCAAGAGAAGAGCCTCAAATGACGCCGACAGAAACTGTTTGGTTGTTGGGCTTCTTTTTGAGCTGTTCTGCAAAAAAATAGTCTGCACAAAACGATAAGGGACCTGTGAGCTTGGTGACTGATTGCAGATTCATATTTTCCCCGCCCCCACCCCCCACAAATGCAAATTGACGCGAGGCATTTGACTGAAACATTGATATCATGAAAAGTGGTGAGGCTGATTGAACCAGAACTGATCACGCATCTGATAACCCTGCCCAGGATGTAACAATAGGTTATTAATTGTTGCAATATATCTTGCGCTTTCGTATCGATTATCTGTGCTTGCAGGCTGTCTTCATTCACCATAGCCAAATCAGCCGTTCGCTTTTCCTGCTGCAGCAAGTTTCTGCGTGCCCAGCTGGGGTGCAGAGAAAGTACACCTTACTGCGGGTGCTGAGCTGTTAAAGTTCTAACTCAAAACAGAGTGAAGATTCACTGAAGTTCAAGACATGTCTCGTTTGGACGGAGTCTGTCTGCTGGGTCTTGGCAGCGGCCTAATGAAAGCGCAACGTACCTACTCTGGTCACGTACAAAAGTAGCAAATCAATACTTCCGCTGCTGTAATTTTCTCCACCGGGGAAACCTGACAGAGAAGACTTTGTGTCGTCTCCCCTGCAGAATTTTCTGTCCGAAGACCTTTGTAACACTGGATCTCTTCGTTCGCAGACCTACTCGTATCAGGTCTCGGGGCGGATTCTTTTCTGCCACAGAACCGATGCCACTGGCAAATCACGGTCATGCAGTGCATGCTGAGGGCAAAAGTTGCGGCATTTGTCAAATGTTGAGGTTGTGCAACGTGCACCCACTGGGTGGCCAGATGCTGAGCTCGACCTCCATTGTTTGGTCACAGACAAAGAAAGGCCGCCCTCCTCCCAACAAAGCCTCTTGCTGCAGACAGACAAGGGGCAAAGCTTTTCATGGTCTGACACAATGCAATGTTTTGATTACAACGGCTTCACTCTCGACATTTGGCGCCACGTATCTTCAAGGCATAAAGTAATAATCCCTGGACAGAGCAAGAATTGGCAAATTATCTCTTTGAGCAAAACGCTCGAGACATAGCCGTGGATGGGTTTGAAAGTGTGCGCTCTGGGTCCTTTGCGGTGCGAACTTCACAGTGCACGGTTGTGCCAAGGAATAGTTATTCCCGAAGGCTGCAACAACCATCAGTGAGCGCTGGTATCGAACAGCTCCATGTGTCGTGACGTGTTTTCTTTCAGATGGTTTTGGAAGCGAGATTCTACTTTCCACGTTGGATTCAAGTGTGCTCTTAGGGCCTTGGAAGCACAGTGGGAAGAACCAATTCACCGACCACAGCTGACTGACCCACCCAGTTTGTCTTGCTGCATACTTGCAGGCGAGGTGTTGGAGGAACCGAGTCGTTCGCTGATGATCAGGGTCGTGAACTGTAGCACCTTGAGTTTCAACTTCATCTGCCGTTCTCGTGTCATTCACATGCAGGCTGACTCAAGTGCCTTCATTCCACTTCTAGCAGAAAAGCACGAAAAAGCACTTGTAGCGTCCCAGCAGTCGCACGCTGGCTGAATGCCCCTCTCCACGCTGGCCATGCATCTCTGCACTTCTGTGAAACGGTGCAGATCTGTGTTTCTGGATTTACTTTTCACGTAAAGCTTGCGCAAATATTCAGTCCATACTGTTCACAACAGTTCACAGCATTGAGGCTTTCTTTTCACTTGAGCGCACGGCAAAATGTCAAAACAGTAGCTTTTGCACTTGCGGGTTCCATCACAGCCGTCCCCGCCTTTTGGTGTGACAGTGACCAAGGAAACTCAGGACCGAAACGAACTGGCCGCGATTTTGAACAAGGCGAGTTCGATTATGGCGGGTCCAGACTGCGTCCACAATGTCGAACCTAAATTTTTGCCCACACTTTATTCTTTGAGTCAATGCTTCGGATAGAACACACAAACGAGCCCGTCTTGGTTGTGCTGGGTTGCGCATTCTTCAGAGAACACAACGAACATGTGGTTGCACCTTTTGCCATTTTCTTTCATGGACAATGTTGCCGTTGACCAACTGCTTACCTTGCGTTCCCGCTTCAAAGAGAAAGACGCCAAACCAGTTATTTGACGTGGAAACATAAGGAAGTTCTCCTGATTAGACAGTGAAGTATTCCCAAACCGGCGCATTGTGTGACTTTCTGGAGACATTCTTGTGACATCAACAGGTTCATTCGGTTGTCATGGCTTCCGTTAATCACGTCTGTTGCCCTTGACGACAAACGGAACAAGGAAAGTGAAGCATCAACTTATTTGAGTCAACTGATACCATTTTTCTTCAGATTGTGCCAGCGAGATGCAGTTGCCAAATTAGTCGCTGAAATTTGTCCTTGCGTGCCAGGGTTCTTGCTTGCAATGCATGGCTGTGCAAACGAACACGCACGAAGTACGAAGCGCAGGTTCTTCCCAGTTGTGCTTGTGCGTGCGCAGCTCACCGCACGCTCAATCCTGACGCTGCTTGAACAAAAAAATGACCTAAGTGGGTCACGATATTCAGCTACATCTTTGACTTTGACAGAGTGAATGCAACGAAGACAAATTCTAGTGTCACAAGAACAGGCGACACATGTTTTGCGAGATTTGCTTGACTGGAATGGACAAAGTCTTGGTTCCCGTACAGCATCATCCCAGTGCTTTCGCCAATTGCTGTCGATGACATCCACTCAGCGAAGCCTCAAATCCCGGTGGTACAACCTTGATTGGAAGGGTTATGACTCTTGTTTCAGTGCTCCTCAGATTTCATCGACAATGCAGCCGGGCGCTTAATTACAGACATTAACAAAAAACTAATTGAGAGACAGGCCGTGTTCGCTTTGACACTGGTCCCATGTCAATTGAACGTGCATAATGATGTGATGCTGGTCATTTGATAAGAATAAAATGTCGCGTGGCTTTCTGGCAGTTACGAGTATTGGCCTTTTCAACTAGTTGTGCGAGATACTTTGGTTTCTGTGGTGGTGTTGACAGTGTGATGGTAAATTCAGGAGATAGGCAGCAGGTGCTGCAAACGATACAGTGTTCTTTTATCGTCAGAAGCCAGGTGTTTGGACAGGTCCTGTCGTGGTGTCATCAGAGTGATCGTGCGGAAAGTTAAGTGAACGGTCCTCACTGTCCCCTGGGTTCCGCAGAGTTGCATAATCACAATCCCGTTTCATCTCAACCTGTCCAATTTCTGGAATCGGCGACTGTGTTTTCAAAAGGACATTCCCTTGTTCTGTGTTTGCTGCAGTGTTGCTTTCTCTTGCCACAGTCAATTTTGTTACCTGCCTCTTTCACACAATTGTCTTGGTTTCCTTGATTCTGAAATTCTCAATTTAGGTTCTTCTGCACTTGTTGTGATCTTCCTTTCTTTCTGCCTCTTTCTCTCAGCTCCTACACTGTCTTTGTCGATTGAACAAATCAGATATTCTTTCAAGTTTGCTTGTTGACGAAACTTTGAAATCACGCTTTACTCTTCATGCAACAAGAAGTCACTTTTGAAATGATGATGTATACCACGTTCATAAACTCATGTTTTTGTGTGTTGAGGTCAAGGCGGCCAAACCAGCTAATTTCGGGCATTTGCGTTGCTGGATTTTTGCTTTGTTTTGGGATAATTTTGCTGCTGTTTATACCATTCCTGGGCAACTGCTGTAAGAGAGGACCGTGAGGAAAATTCAGCATAATTTCCGAAGATTCGCCCCCAGTTCATTTTCACCATTGGCTAGGTAAGAACTCAGCTTATTATGCTTTTATTGATTCCGAACTGTGAGTTTTTGAAGAACGAGAAAAAGAAAGGAAACTCGTTGAAAGTTGTGAAATCTAATACTCACATTGGTGACGCATATTTTTGTTCATTCCGTTTCTCTTGAATTTGTTGTTTTAGATGCACGGCACCAAAAGTGGCTTTTATTTTACATGAAGAATGCATGATCTTGAGCTGTACGCGACGTGCATGTTTCGGCAGCTTTGCCCCGGTTTCTTCTGTTGCTGCATGGAGTCAGTCCTGCGCAGCTGTGTCACATTTTACCATAAGTATGTCTGGTGTGTACATTTACGATCCATTTGTTTCCCTCTTGTCTCCGGCGAGTTCTTTGGAATTGAATTTAGTGAACAGGGAAAAGGACAAGATTCTGTTGACGCTGTCATTTTGATCCCCATGTTAATTGGAGCCTCACACAAAATTAATTTCAGTTTTCCAGCCAAATTAGGAGCTTTTTTGTCGTTCGTGTATGTTTTAAATTGTTATGTCTGACATTGTGTCTTCTGTTCAGCACAAAAAAATAAGCGATTTCACGAAGTGAAAATTGATTTTTTTCCATGTTCAGCGAAAGTACTTTGGTCTGTGATTATATTTTTGCGTCAGAGACTCGAACTGTGAAAAACATTATTGGCAAAAATTCCACGAGAATCCTTCAAAAAATTGTGTTTCGTTTTTGACGTTCAAGGGCTCTGATGTCAGTCTACCTGCTTTTCTATGAATTAATGTTGAACAAACAACTCTGTGAAAACCCCTTGCGTACTGTTCCCATGCTTGCAATTTCCTTTTTTGATTTTGTTTATTCTCGTTATGTTCTTGTACATAAGCAAACAGACACGACAGTTTCATCTTTATTTTCTCTTTTGTTTGCAGGTTGTGCCCATGAAGAATGTCTTTGGGGACAAGCCTGCCATATTGTGTCCTTGTCTGTACAATAGAAGAGTTTCATTTGAAGCACCTTACATTCCTTTCTGAGCGTGATAGAAATATGATAGGGCAGCTTTGACTGAAATCTGACGAAGAAATTGTGCTCCTCAGTTCATTTTGATTAATTTCTCCTCATTGTTGCACGGCCAGTGTTTTTGATTTATCGCACGTTTACGTGGTAACGTGAACTTGTATCTCTTGAGATGCATTATCTGTCGACTCTGACACGAAACCCTTCGCGCTGTTGAGAAGGAAGACGAAACAGATCAACGAAGAAGGTCCACAAAGTCCGGTCCATTGCCCATTTTGAGGACGATCGCGCAAGTCAAATCTTCTTGCTGCAGCTTGTGACCAAACAACATTTTCTGATGATTGTTTCTACGACACAAATTTGATAATACGAATTTTTAAAAAAAAGCAAAACAAACAAGAAGTTTGTGTCAATTGTCGCTGCAGCCAATCAAAAAGTGACAGTGTTTTCCTTGCACTGAATTTGAGAAAAGTGAATCTGAAATTTGGTCACAAAAAGGCAGCAAGAATTATCACTGAATGCTGCAAACATCCTCAAAACCTGCAACGGACTGGATTTTCTGGACCTCCCTCCCACTTGTTTTTACTTGTACATTACTTTGTATCACCTGGTTTTCCAACGTTTGATGCATGGGTGTTGTGCACAACAATAAGCCCTTTGTGGTGTTGTCCAATTTGCGAATTGTACATTAATAAAATTATGAAACCCCTGAAATGTGTTATTTTACTCTGTGTTTTGACTGTGAAACTGGCACAGACAAATGAAATGAATGTGTGGTGCCATGTGGGTATGCTCGTGTTTGAAAGCATCGGACATCTAAAGTTGAGAATCATAGGTAGACTTACCATGCGATGTGTGCCAATCGCACACCCTCTCTGATCTTTGCCATTTCCATTGCAGCAAAATTGGCATGTCACAGAGTCATCATATATTCCTCTGCGTTTCGTTTCAGCTCTGGTGGATGCCAACACGAGGGTCACAATTGAAGTTTCTACACCTGCGGTGAACGAGGGAGACACCTTCACAGTGGAGTGCACCGTTCGGCACATGGGAGGCAACTTCTTGCAAATTAACAAGGTGGGTACAAGCAAAAAGCTGCAATCGGAACTGTGGGAAGACTATGCACTTGCGATGCGTGATTTTCGGCAGTGACTGTTCCCTGGTGCGGTTGATCTGTTTCAATGCACAGTCAAAACCTGGGGTCAATTGACATTTGGTGGTGGTCAGAGGTTCCAAAAAAATAAACAGACCTGGAGCAACAACCTTTTCAAAATCTGTCTGTCTGTCAATTTTGTCACTTCCCTCGATCCCACGAAAGTGAATCTTGACTTTATGCCTGAGCCGCCAGTGCGGCTCTCATGATGTAGCAAACAACCGCAGGTGGTCGTCTTCCTGGTTCTTCCTTCAATCAAACCAATGAAACAAATTTTCGTTCGGTTTCAGCGGATTCCCGGAGCGAATGAAGGCGAGTACGCGCTCACAGCCACCATCTCCACCAACCTGGCGCTGGAGCCTCCTTACGACCCGTACAATGACAGATATGAGGCCACTCTGGTCAGCGACGACGAAAAGAACAAAATTACCGTCTTCAGACTCACTGTCAAAGGTTCGTTCCAAACACCATCCACTTCAGTGTTTGAAAAAGCCAATGCACAATGTGATTTTGTGCAGGAGAGATTTTCCGTTGGCGCGTGTTCTTCATTTCGAATCCGTTCAATGATTCTTGGTTTGAGTTTTTCTCTGAAATCTGCTGCATTGGTCCTTGGCCATGGAAGATTTTCTGATCTTGCACTTCTGATGTGTCTGGATGTGCAGTCGATACACGCGTGAGTTAAGTCCTGACGTCTGTTGCAGAAGCGAAGGTAGAGGATGGTGGGATCTTTCAGTGCTCGATTCCGAACGTGGCAGAAGATCAAAAGCCTGTTCTTGTAAGAAGTAAGTAAAACTCACCGTGAAATGTTTTTGTGACCATGACCAGCCATTTCTTCGTTTTTGGACAAAATTTCGAAAAAAAACAACAAAACCACAGCAACAGCGTATTTGTCTGTTCCAGCTCCACCCACAGAACTGCGCTTGTTTTACTACAACGGAACCAAGGAACACGAGATCAAGGACGGAGACTCCTTCACATTCAAGGTGACAACCAAAGCCGACTTTTTCACTTCACGTCCTCTACTTTGGCTGAAGCTTCCACAGAACAATTTTGGAGAGAGAGAGAGAGAGAGTCAGTCAGTCTCTTGATAAATGTTTTTTGCAATCGTTGTTTCAGGAGCATGAAACGGCGAAGATCAAGTGCATAGTGAACGGTAGCAACCCTGAACCAATGGCCAGAATCGAGATCGGCGGCAGAATAATCACAAAGAAGGAAGGATTGGCGATGTCGGAGCCCAAAAAATACGACATTTCCGATGCCAAGGAATACAGAATTGGCCTCGTGAAGGTATTCACAGAAACAAACAAAGTTTTGCCGAACGTGAGAGAAGAGCATTTCCTTGACATTGAGATGGTCGGTGGACGTTCAACGCGATGTCTTGTTGCAGCACAAATACGACACGGTGCTGGAGATCGAATCTCTCCACGTCATGAACTACGGCAACCAGGACCTCAAGTGCGCGGCACACACGCACCACATGAACCCGCCGGAGCTCAGCAAGTCCTTCCGACTCAAAATGAAAGGAAGTGAGTGCAATGTCACCTTTGTCTTCTTGCTGTGATCCGAACTTGTGCTGATTGACAATGTGGTATGAACATTCCAAAAATTTCCTTCAGTGAAACCCGTATTCGAATGCAACGAAACGCAGCTGCTGTACATGTACCAGAAGGATGGTGCCATCAGCTGCAAGGTGCACGGCATCCCACCTCCGGACAAGTTCACCTGGTGAGCATTCCTTGCGTTCTGATCCGTGTCAATCTCAGTCTGTCTTTCTGATTTTGTCTGGCATGACATCTTTCGGAAGATGTTATTGCTGCGTTGTCGGAACAAATGAACAAGCAAAATTTTCGAGTGTGATATGCTGCTGACAAGCGCAAGACAAGGATCACGAGTGATTTGCTCGCGTATTCAGTCGCTCGTGGTGTTGTCATGCAGGTACACGTACTACGGAGACAACATGACTGACACCTACAAGATCGTCATGAAGCCTGGAGATCGCCAAGGAGCGTACAGGGCTCGAACACGAATCGTAAGTGCTGGTCTTTCACAGTTGCCTGGGTACCGGCACGGGAACTGCAACACACCGCATTGGAGCTTGTTCAGCTACAAACGCTTTCTGTTGATCTTGCGCTCATTCAGAGGAAGACATGATCAACTTGGTCAGGTCTGTTTGGAGGGTCCAGAATTGTAGGTAGAAGGGCCAACCCTCGTTTGAACCAAATATCGACACCTGAAATCATCCAATTGTGAATGCGGTCTTGCTCTGAACAGGGGGCCAGCGTTGGACTCTCCGAACACTATAGAAACCAAAACTCGTAGCATTTCTTCAAAACCTCACAAAGCTGTGTCGTCTGCACCGGGTGTGCACCTCGCACTGACTCACGACGCTCTCGTTTCACTCACACCGCAGGACTCGGACGGAGCGCTCATCATGGAGCTGGTTCTGGAGCGCGTCCACGAGCAGCACTTCCGCCGACACTGGTTCATCGCCGAGAACACGATGGGCTCCACCGAGACTCTCATTAACGTCATACCAGGTCTGTGCGACGCGGGTTGGTGCAGGTGAAATTCCGTGCCGCGTGGCACAGCGTTGCAATGAGTCTGTCAATTGACGATGCCGCTGTTTGCCATGCACTTACTGCCTGTTTGATTGCCTTTTGTGTCTTTGTTTTCCAGATCCCTCAGTGGAGGTGGTACTTGGAGGAAGCCCATCGGAACACTCTCACATTGCCATGATCAGTTTGCTGCTGCCCTTGTTAGCAGCGCTCTATCTACTCTGACAGACTGATTCACTAAACAATTTCGCACTGCCCAAGTAGAGAACGTCATGTAGTCCCTTTCGCGCGTGAGTCTAGAACGAACAAAACAAGTCCGAGATCAATTGTGGTCAAGACCAAGTCATACATAGCTCTGTCAGCAAGATGAAATACCTCATCAGTGTTCACGACACATACAATGTGTCACAACCTGCATGTACGCGGTCAACAAAACACAAGAGCAATACTGCTGTGAGTTCGGGTTTCGGTTGTAGTTTGAGCATCGTGATGGAAAGGGGAGGACCAGAAAGCACCATTGCACCACAGAAAGAAAGGTCCTTGTTGCAAAATCTAGTGAAAGAGAGAGAGAGAAAAAAAAACAGCAAGACGAAGACAAAATTTCTCGCAATAGATCCATTGGCCACCTGGAAACTACAATTGTTGATGGTAGCTCAGCTGATAGTTTTGCGACATTTACTGTTTTGTTCAGATCCTTTGCAAATTTAAGCAGTTGGAACTTGTTGTGTGCAAACGAATTTTGGAGTTTCTTTTTTTCTGACCACGTCCTGCCTTCAAGAAGCTCTCGTTCAATCAAGGGCCAGCCTGCTTTTGAGCACAAGTGTGGTTTCTTCACGGGGTTAGGAAGCCTTTTGCTTCCCTGTCTGCAAGCTTCCTGCAGGTTAGCTTAGATAATCCCCTTTTGCAGTCTCGAGTAAACTGATGGATGCTCATTGTAAGGTTCTACCAAGTCGTGCGCTTTGGGTTATTGTATTCAGCGTATTGGTTTTAGCTTTAGCAGCCTGTGGGGAATTGCATTTTCTTCCAATCTTGGTGTGAACAAAACAAGGGTTCCAAACACAACAGTCCCATGTTCAGTGTGCATACAGCAACAATCTTAGTCATTCACAATCAATCAGTAGTTGCTATTTTGTGGGTAAATGTACGTGTTGTCGGCATAATTTATCCTTAGAATCTAATGATCTCAATTAGAGGTCTTTTTCGGTGTAAGCTCGGCCAACAACATCAGACTGACTCATTCGCGTTGAGGCTGAAGTTTATCTTCCGTGCTTTACCCTTTCCCTCCCGGTCATGTAAAAACTAGAACTGAGTGTAAATGGCTAGGTAATCATTGTCATTGTGTTTCAATTTTCCATGGGTGTAATTGTCTGTAATTACCATGCATCTGTAAATAGGTCGTGTGAAATCATGGCTTTTTGCTTTTATCTGTGAAATTAGAAGGGTAACTGTAATCAGAGTTCAGAATATTTCATTGCAGGCGTGTTGAGAAATATGATTTCCGTGCTGCACTGGTCAAATCATGTTCAAAGATTTTGTAATCACATTTCTGTAGGTTGCAAACACCGTTATTTTGTTACTAAGTCTATTTTTCATATTTCCAACTGTTGAGACGTGAGACGTGCAAGTATTTGCGGTAAAATTCATTTTTGTGAATTTTCCCAACACTTGTTGGACACAATTCCAATTATTTCAGCGGATTTATGCTCTTGTTGTTGTGAGATTTTACAGTATGTTTCACTTGCTGATTTGTGCGCAACATTCTGATGTTCAAGGTTTGAGAAGTCTGGATGATGGGTGTGGTTGGCTTGCATGAGAAGCAAGCTGGATGATTCAGATTTTAGTTCCGTGCATTTGTGGTTTTGTATACAAATATGTGAAGGATGCCGTTAGTTGTACGCCGTTCCAAGGTACACACAGTATAATGAATAAGATGCAAAAGGGCATTTCACCTATCCGTGCACTGCAAGAGCTTCTGTCGAATTGCCAGCACAGTTGATGTTGCAAATCTTTCGTCAGGTTTGAACACAAACTGTTGGCCTCTGTCGTGTACTTTCGATAACATAATTTATCACTGTTGCAGGTGATTTCAGGCATTTCCGTGTAAATCATGCATCTGGAGTTCGCTTTATCCGACGCATAAACTTTCGTTGTCAACTTTTTCCCGTGTCGAGTTTTGCGGACTCCTGTTGATAAATGGTCTGTGAGAGTTTGTGCGCCTGATGATGTGAAATAAAGTCAATGTACAATTTCCCGCGTTTGCTGAAATTTTCTGAAGTACACCTGTCTGATCACAATGTCCGCACTTTCCTGTTGCCTGTTGTTGGACGAACTTTGGCCTTTGCGTATAACTTGCTAATGTACGGTTTGAATGTTCATTCATCAATCGAGTGATGTGTTTTCTATTACTGCTGATCAGACTATCACAGTGAAGGTAAGAATTCAAGGATATTTTTTTGTATTGAGAGAGATTATTATGCATGAGATGTTGATCTGTGCAGGTGCAAGCATGTTTTCAAGCTGTTTGGTTTTGAAGCAGTTCTTTTCTCACTCGATGTTGTCAAAAATTGTGCATCTGCTTTTGGCAGATTCACACTTTCGTGTTTGTAAGCAGACTTTTTATCGACGAAACTTTTGACGTGTTCAAAACGAATCGTGTCTCTCAAGACCATCTGTGTCGGGGCCATTTGGTGCGTGCATGCTTTTTTTACCATCGTTGGCTGTGCAAGCTGCTCAGTTCTCAGTCTGCTCTGAGCGATTGTAAAAATTTACCTGTCCACTGACGTGTTGACGTTGCGTGTGTGTCTCTTCCATGTGTTCTCTTCTCTCAAAAACCCGGACATCCCGTCCACATTGCATGCACCTTGGGGCGTGATAATCTGAATTTCATACCTTCTTCGGGCAATGACAAAAGATCTGGTGAACGGCTGATGTTTCGATGCACCGGTTGTGACGAACAGTTGTGCACATTCCGTTTTCTTCCACTTCAGGTGCGAGAAGCCAGTATTCCATACGAATAGATTTTTCCAAACAAACTGCTAAGAAAGGAGAAAATCTGGAAATAAGATGCCACGTCACAAATCACAAAGGTACGTGGTTAAAAATGTGCTCGGTAAGATTCAAGTAAGTAAATCTCTGTGGCCCACAAACAGATTCTCTCGTTTGTGTCTCCTAAGACAACACACTTTGTTTCTTGGTTCTGCCTTTCAATCCATGTCTGTAGTCAGGTGAAAATAAAGGCAACGAAATGACCAAAATGTAACGATCAGAACGAAGAATGTGAATACAGCATTGAAACAACGCTCGTTTGTCTGATTTTGCGCTGCAGAGGAGGAGTACATGGTGAGGTGGAAGAAGCGCATCGAAGGGATGGAGGAGGAGGTGCAGATCGCCGTCAACAGCTTCGTCGAGGAAGCCTTCAAAGACACCAAGCGCTACAAGGCCGAGGTCATTGAACCTACCGACGGCAACTACAAGAAGGTTCTCTTCAAATTGCATATCAAAGGTAGGGAAAACAATGCCTCCTGCAGTTTCATTTCTTTCAGCCTCAGAACAATCTGGGCAGTTGAACTGTGGACAATAAACATTTTCTTGATTGGATCAGACGTGCAGCCGGAGGACACGGGGCGGATCGGCTGCCTCATCGAGTCCCAGCGCAAGGAGGAGGTCGGAGCCTTCAAAAACTTCACCGTCTACTGTGAGTTTGCCGTCGTTGTCGGCACCAGTGCAAAATATTTTGGCATGAAGTGATTGAGTCGGGAACTGTTTGTTTTCAATGAACGCGTCAGCTTTGCTTTGCCCAGACCCCTTTGCATACGGACTTTCTCAAGGTTTTGCGAACCAAGAAAGCGTATTACCGTACCGTCTCGTGTATAAGACATACTCATGTATAAGACACACCCCAAGTGCAGCTTTCAAAATCCACCAACTTCACTGAAAATCCCTCAAATTGTTACCACCTTAAAATAATTCTACCCACTTTTCCTCAGTTAGTCTCATCTGTGTCCCAGTTTTGGGGTCTTAGATATTTTTTTTCTTCTTTATTTGGCTTTCAGTTGTTATATATATTTACCATGACCACCCCCTAAGACTGCCATGGCCTTCCATAGCCACAGCAACAGCCACAACCAATCATATCATTCCC
>JAAUXT010056834.1_pt1 | contig 12763 bp, 13 predicted proteins | sample 7278171 | NCBI WGS metagenome assembly JAAUXT01 (sample SAMN14350112, study PRJNA611818) | marine sediment metagenome | isolation source: surface marine sediment (1.8m) | place: French Polynesia: Moorea | collected 2018-08
GTTTCAAAAAGGCAAAATAAACAGTACTACATGACAAGCAGTATGTTTTTATCAGCATGCAAAAAAACAGTACTGCTTACTTCCTGTCAAGCAGTACAACCAAAAAAAAGGTGGGAAAAAGTAAACAGTACTACATGACAAGCAGTACATTTTTTTCAACAAAATGATCAAAATGATGTCAAAAAAACCATACTACTTGCACCGGAACTGGAAATAGTACGGTTTAAAATAAAACCATGGCTCATGACAAAGACAAATGACAGAGGTTATGGATACACATCTCGAGGGCGAAGCTTGCGCGTTGGCACCATCACTGTGATGCGTTCAGTGTGATGTTTTTTTCTGGGTTTGTAGCAAATATTACAGCTCGGATTGACTGCCAATAAACAAAGTGTGCCATTTGAGACTGTCGTGATTCAGTCGGAAACAATCGACGGCGCTTCGTTTGAAGGCCTGGAGTGAGCTCCAGGTTCATGGCAGACGTGTACACTTCGTTCATCCTCGGCCAATTTAGTCCCACTTGTTTCGCCCAAATCCGTTGAACAATGTTTGATTCAGAGATGTTCAGTGGTGTTTCTCTTCATTTGGACTTCCTGTGCCATCTTTGTTCACTTCCGGTTCCCCTCACGCCGGGGGGCAAGTGCGACCGTCTGGGTGCCTTCAGCGGGTGGGTGTGGCTGTTCCTCGCTGGGGTGCGTTGTTACCTTGTGGTGACTGTTCGCAGATGCCGTTCGGACCGTTCAAGAAGAAGGAGCCGGAGGCGAAGAAGATCGAGGAGGCAGCGGCTGAGGTAAGGGCAGACGGGTCGAGGAGACAGGGGTCAGGGTTCGGGGTCAGGTTCAGGGTCAGGGAGAGGGTTTACGTCAGGACCTGCAGGTCAGGTGGGTTCGGGAAATTAGGTCAGGGCCAGGCTCAGGGGATTCGTGTCAGGGGTCAAGAGTCAGGAGTCAGCGTCAGGGTCAGGGGTTGGCGTCAGGAAATTGGGGGTTTCAAGGGTTCAGGAATTGGGGGAGGCTTGAGGGGTTTTGGCTCCAGCAGTCCAGGGTTGTGCAGAGATAGAGGTTGTGGGTTTGGGGGAAGAAGAGTACAGCTTAGGAGGGCTCAGGGTAGGCGTTTGGGGATCAGGGGTCACAATGGGTGTGGTCAGGCTCAGAAAAAGAAGTCAGGTGTGACAGGTGGTATCAAGGGTCGAGACCCCGGGAGCCCGCCACACAAGAAACAACACTGCCAAAAACTCTGATCTGACCCAATCTGGAAGCCGCATGACTAGTCCAGTGTGACCACAAGCTAACTTGACCACTTCGCCCCTGATTTCAACCTCGGGAAATTCAAAAATCACTGGCAGGCAGTATCGTCAGCAATGATGGATAAAACCGCCGAACGAAATCACCCGCAGATGCATCCAGAATGCGACCAGAAACAGTGGCGCCTCGATCTGTTGCTGTCACCTTCATTGAACTCCCCTGAAACGAATCCCGTTTTCTCCGAGCAAATGTTGGCATTTGGCCCATTCGATCCACGTCACCCAATTGGACGGACCATGTCCACAGAAACACTTCAAACTGGTGTGACGCCATTCAGTGATGAGAACTTCGGGTCCCAAACTTAGATCCAGGGTTGATCAATGAGGGAACGACCACTTTAACAATTTCATTCACAAACACGAAGACCATTCTTGACCTGCCGCGCACAAATTCAGGGGATATTTTTCACCGCGGGTTGGAGGGGGTAGAGAAACAGGTCCCCGGGCCCCCCAGGATCCGCCCCAGAGCCTGCGCAGCAAGATCCTCTTTTTTCGCCACCACTACATGTGTCTGTCACAGCGTGATCCATTCTATCTGCGCGCATCTGACAGGCATCTGTTGAGGCGTCCATGTTGTCGGCGAGATCAGCAGCAGGTTGCTCCGTAAAAAAACACAATTCCGCTCGAGTACTCATAATTCAGTATTAAAAGCTGGTAGTGTATGGGAAACATACTGCACAGTTTGTTCAAACAGAAGCGCAAGAAAGACACGAAAATGGCGGACGAGGAAGCCAAGACCGCCCCTGCGACCGAAGAAACCAAGAGCGAAGAGAAGACAGAAGAGAAGAAAGAGGAGGGGAAGGCAGAGGAGAAGACTGAAGATAAAACGGAAGAAAAGACGGAAGAACCGCAGAAAGAGAACACAGCGAACGGAGAGGTATGTTGTCTCTGCTTCTCGACACGACAAAAAAATGCAGCACAAAGCTCTCAGTCTCTTTAGTGTGGACAAAACTCCTTTTACGCCTTCCTCCGTACTGAACGCGCTTCCATTGCAAAATGGTTGTCAGGAAATATTTTGCAACCGCAAATTTGGGCACAAATTGATTGTTTTCACGGATGCAAAGGGCCTGGGTCTGGGCCCCACCAAACCCAACGCCCATCACACACACACACACACACACACACACACACACACACACTCACACACACACACACACCTCGGTTCCGCCTATTGAAGTGTTGCCAAACACGAACTTATGCATTCACAGACAGCTCATCAAACCCGTTGTCGAAAAATCCTGCCAATAAGAATTTCTCTCGAGCAGAAAATCTTCGCATCAGAGTTGAACAAAATTGTGTTTGTTGTTTGAAGGTCAAAATAGAATCCTTCAACATGCTGTGTGATTTCACGCAAAACGTTTGTTTTCGTGTGCGTTGAATGCATCCAACCAACTCCTGCTGCTATGCGCGGAGCCGTGCAGCTGTCCAGCTGACACGAGAGCGAAATTATGGTCATGTTGACTGTCTGTGTCACGGGTCGATCCGACTGCCGTCCATCTTGTCACGTCCAAATTCCAACTCGCAAAATTGGGCATCTTGGCTTCGAATTTGTTTTTGACCATTGTGTTTTGTGACTGTGGGTTGTGACAGGAAGAAGAGTCTCCCAGGGAAAATTGATCCTGGCAAGAAATCAATTGTTCTGAGAGAGCAAAAGCCGCGCGAGGAAGAGCAGGTCTATTTTGGACAAACATAATTTCTAGAATTTGAACACTGTTGGTCGCGATGCTGGCTTGCAATGGTCACTGTTTGTCTGAAACAAACAAACAAGCAGTAAAGCACAGGGCTGATTTTGCTTGCATGAGAACATGCGAACGCGCGCAGCACGTTTGCTGAACAGAATCTTCCTGCGAGATTCAGAGTAAACTCCCCGCCCACTCCGCCCACGCCCCAGCCCCGCAAAAAGTTCTTGAAGCAACCAGGAAAGAAGCTCCAAAACGGCAAGGAAACGAAGACGAGCCAACTCGGCCAGGAACCATGCACTGACACAACACGACCTGAAGCTTTTCACTCTGACCCAAACCCTGAACCCACTGGAGCTGAAACCACAAACCGTGCCACGTGCCACGCTGCAAAATTCACCACGTCTGAAACTGGCCACTTCAGCACTCCCAACACGCTCGTGTTTTCTGTTCCAGGCGAAGCCGGCGGAGAAGCCTGAGAAGCTGGAGGTGAACGACGCTGGGAAGCAGGAGGGGTCTCCGCTGCTGGAGGGCGAGCCGGGGCCGGGGCCGGGCATCCTCTGCTGCACCATCCTGTAGTCACACTGCTGCTGCAGGGCGAGGCGGGGGCGGATCCAGGGGACGTCCACCTGAACCCAAATTTGTCTTCCAGTCATTCTATACCGCACGGAGAGAGAGAGAGAGAGGGAGAGAGAGAGAGAGAGAGAGAGAGAGAGAGAGAGAGAGAGAGATGAGTGAGTGAGTGAGAGTGCGTGCGTGCCTGTGAGGTGTGGGTATGCACAGAAATGTGTGCGTGTGTGCATGTGTCCATTAGTGTGTGTACGTGTGTGTGCACTTGATGTCCTGACTCTCTTGGTGGCGGAGGACACTTTTCGCCAATACATGACTGTTTTTGTTTGAAAATTAGAAATTAAACCCCACCCCCAAGGGGGTTCAGCTTTGCTGGTCAGACCCTGGATCCGCCCCTGTGAGAAGATGTGGATTGGTGGGAAAAACCGAGAACAACTAGAGAACGAAAGGCTCGAAGGACATTTGCTGCAAAGTCAGTCCTGTGATGAAATAAACTGCAGTGAAAAAATAATTGTGTAAATAAGTGTACATAAGAATCTGTAGTTTTGGTCGAGGTTGATTTGAGAAAATTTGCTTGTGGTGGTTTCAGAGGTTTCCGCTGGAACAATGATTCATTCAATACTTGTGCAATGCAGAAACACATTTTCTGAAGAGTCTGCCGGAGTACCGCCAACTCCTGATCCAAAGTTAATGTGACTCACCAGAACTTGGCCCTGCTGTTTCGTGCCACAACGTTCACACTTGTGTGCAGGTGTTCGCTGTCATTCCATTTGCAATGAGATTTTCCGCTTCGTTTTCGTTTCAAAGTGTTTTTTCCCCTGAACAATACCAGAGTATGTGGGCAGAAACCAAATCCCTGGATTCTTTTGTGGGTCGTCAAGCAGTTTTCACATTGGTGCCGCGCGGTCATTTCTTGTTTTGACGTCGGCGGCAAAATTCAACATTGCACACAATAGAGAGGTTTCTTTGCAGCCCGCAGGGTCCCGCCCGGTCCCGCCCAGTCCCATTTCACGCCTGGTGTAAAACCACTTTTTTCTCCATGGCTGTTTTACAGGCTACTAATCCAACCAAAAAACATTTTGGCTGTAGGTTTTTGTTGTTGAGACCCTTGGTGACATTCAGTGAGGTTTTGAGAAAAAAATGTTGAGATCAGGGCATAAAAAGATCACATTTAAAATTTGTTCTCCTGGCACCGGACGTGAAACGGCACGGAGGGGCACCCGAACGGGATGCATAGAAACCTCTCTGATGGTGGAATTTTGACGTCCGCCCAAAAAACGACCGCTCGTCACCCAATGTGAAAGCCCCGTCATCCATCCCTGACAACTGTGCAACGTTCTCTCTCAATGTGGAGTGTAACCAAGTCGATCCAAACCTGCAGCCACATCACACCCACACCCCTCGTGTCCGGTTTGTTTCTGAGGTGCCATGATTTCTCCGTTTGAAGCGTGTGCCATAAGGATGGCACTTTTTTGGCAACGGGTGCTGAGTATACTGACCTGCGTCACGAGGCTGAGTTCATGACAAAAAGCTTTTTTTTCTGGCAGAAGAATCGTTCAATCACTTCATTCACGCAGGTGCAGCACTGCTGGGTGGGCGTTTGTGCCTTGCTTTGGTTTTTGTGTGTGTCGACCGCAGATTCTGAACACCATATTTCGTGTGACCTCGAAATATAGCTTTGTCAATAAGTAATTTCAAGATTGTAGGCTCCTTTTTGGGTTTTGGTGTGAACATTTAATTTTTTTCTGAATCCCCCGTTTCTCGTTTGAGCTGCAAAATTTTCTTCACTGCTGTGATAGATCTACTTGTGTACAGTGTGTCTTTGGTTTCTTTCGGTAGTTTGAAATGTATTACTTTCTTCACTGAATAAATTCTTTAAACTTCTGAGATGTTGTTCCAACGCGACTTAGTTGCTTTCCGTCGGACGAGGCGGCTCCAGCGGAACCCAGATCACGTTTGGGTGCAATCCCAACAGTCAAATGTCAAAGACAGAAATTTTGTGTTCGTCGACTGGGGATGAAGCCGACCTGCAACAGGGAAATGTTGAGCTTGAAAACGAAGGCCGAGTCAGTCGACCTGATCTGCACCCCTGATGTGTGTGAGCAGCCATTGTGACCCCAGGGTTCTGCACGTGTACGTAGTCAACACAGGTGATGCAACTCGGGGCTTCACTGTGCTCACGGGAGAGATCCGATCTGTCACTCTTCTGACGGCGACCTTGACCTCACTGAGCCTTCCCGACGGTGACATTGAAGACCGTGACCTGAGTGGTTCCCCTCAAGTCCTGCAGCACCACGAGTCCAGCGTCCGGAGTGTAGGCCGCAGCGTACACCAGGGGACCCACTGGAAAACAAACAAAAAAAGAACTGACAGACTCTTTCGCTACAGAGTGTCTGGGTGGGCATGGGGCCCCACATCCCCAAAACGAATCCAGGTCCCCTCATGAAAGGAGTCGTCAGTTGAACGTTGTCTCAGGTGCAGAACCAAGTGCCTCAAGGACCTGTTTGACTTGGGTGGGATCTTCAGTGGGGACCACCCAAGGAACGCCCTGCTCACTTCGAGTGGTACTTACGTCTGGCCTTGTCGTGGAAGACCTTGCTCCAGACAATGCTGCCAGCGTCGCTGTAAACGATGAGCAGCCGGGAGTGGTCGTCCCGGCTGTCCACCACGCACAGGTCCTGCCCCACGCTGACTACCTCATTCATCCGGATCTCTTCGTCGTCCACCTGGATAAAGCAGAAGTGGACGGTTCATTCAGACAGGGTTGGGTTGGGTTGGTCAGTTGGTGCGTACAGCTTATGTCATGTTCAGCTTCGGTTGCATTGGGTTGGCTTGGATCATGTTGGCTTGAAATGTTTCAGCTGAACTGGATCAGGTGAGTTGGCTTAAATTTCAGTGGCTTTGGTTTTGTTCGACGGTGTTAGTTTTGATTTGGTTTGGCTGGGTGCTAATAGATTTGGGTTGGGTTTTAAGCTTGGGCTGGGTTGGGTGGAACAGTTCATTCCCATCTGAACCCCACTCACCTTGGTGGCCGGAGCCCGGAGGTTGGTGAAGGCCGAGTTCTCCCGCCGGTCGACAGGGAGCGTCTGCAGCAGCTGCGACGGCTCCGACACGACCACCGCCACGCCATCTGACGCCACCGAGGCGAAGCTGCACGTGCCGGTCCCGTCCAGGCGCTCTCCCTCGTTCCTACTGCAGTCACCGATCAAGCAAACGAGAGTGGATCCAGTCAAGCTGACCACAACAGAAACTGGATGGATTGGTGAGTCCAGAGCAATCAGGTTTTCAGTTGTGTGTGTGTGTGTGTGTGTGTGTGTGTGTGTGTGTGCCAGGTCACTCAAACGGCTGTTCCTTCCCTGAACTCAAGATCATTTGTCCGAGAATGCGACCTACCCTGACATAGTGAAGCCGGAGATGCTGCAGTCCAGCACCACAGTCTGACTCTTGAGGCCCTCGTTCTGTTTCGCGGGACCCGTGGGGTCCACCAGGACCACCAGCCTGTAGGACCCGCCGTCCAGGATCCGCCTCATCCTGTACTCTGTAACATGGAGCAACAGAGTGTGTTGTCCCAAAGGATAGAAGGATCTCACTTGGAGAACCCAACAGAGCAGAAGTCCACACTCTTGGGTCCTTTTGAATTTTACATGGAATATCTCAACACATTGATCCACCATGACGGATCCAAATGATTGAAGTATCTTGACGAGAACAGGAACTGTACGTTTCCGCAGCCTCAGACAGTGAACCTCACTTTCTGGCACTTTGTAGACAGGCTGATCGCTGAGACTCTTCCGCTCCAGGTCGAACAGCCAGATCTGACTCGGGGAGTTCTGGAGCACGGCCAAGTACTTCCGGTCTGGGTCATCTGAAAGGTGAAGGGAACAGCTACATCTGGGAGCAGGGGAGGTACTCGCATGTACATCTGGGCTGGGAAGAGTGTGGAGAGTGCAATTCGCACAGACATCATTTGGACTGCCACAGGGCCCACCACCAGCTGACTCAATTCAACGAGCCTGGGGATTTACAACAAGTCTGATGATCATCTCAGCCTGCAACTCACCCTCCACGTCAATGGCCGCCACGTCAGAAGGCTGTCCGAACTGAGCCGGAAGAGGAAATCTCCACCGCTCCTCCTGAAACAGAGCAAAACTGCAGAAGATTCTACCTGTTGATAAATCTTCGTTTTGAACCGGATCCAGGTTGCCTGTCACCCCAGAAACAAGTGAAGGTGTCCCGTCTCACTTTTGCACTGGAGACGCAACATCATTTCAGTTTGGTCAGTGAACTCTGACCTCTCTCGACTGGGGATGCAACTGCAACAACACGTGTGAAAACTCGGGAGAATGGGAGTCGTAGGTGCCTGAGGTTAGAAGCACGGAATCCCCAGGTGGAACGAAATGAGGAGAACTCCAAATTTTTGACATGGGTGTTTGGCCATTTCAGGTGGGAGCCTGAAATAGCCAGACACCCATAACTCCCCATTTCAGTTTGGGGGTGAAATGGCCAAGCACCTTTGCCTTGTGCAATGAAGAGATTGTTCACACCATGACTGGCCATTTCAAGTCAACTGAAATGGCCAGACACCCATGTCTCCTCATTTTGGGTGTTTGGCCATTTCGTTACCCAGGGCTTTGGATCACCCCTCTGCCTCTTACAAATCTCTTCTTGTCCTCGTTCACGCAGAAGCAGCACAGCTCCCACGTCCCCGTCTCCTCCAGGAGCCCGGCCACGACCATGTCTCCCTCTGACGTCACGCGGCAGAAGTTGCTCATCTCCTCGTACCCCACCAGGGGGTGCTGGAAGACGAGCTCCATCTCCCTCACGTGATCGTCTCCGTACACCTTCGCCTAGAAACAAACAACGCGGCTGTTGGTTGTTCAAGAGATTTTTGTATAAGGATAAGGATGGTTTATTTTACGTGGTGTCCAGCGGTTCCAGAGGGGCCCAGTGGCCGTAGGACCTGTGCTGGCCAGCACAGACAACACATTTGTCCCCACACATTGTTTTCGCTTCCCGCTGGAGTTGGAGGTCTGCCACCCTCCAAGACAACAATCCTGGATGCGCCACAGATTGTGTTGCATGTTGGGCCAATCTGGTGTCTGGTTCTGGTCAGGGGAACATTCCAGTTGGGGGTACGATCCCCCCCGCTAATTCTTGCCAACGGCAGGAAACGGTGTAATGCAACATTTACGGGGAAAAAGTCTTTTTTTCCTGAGGCCAAGGGGGCTCCAGCAAACCCCTTCCCCCAAACAAGGACCTATCCCTGCACAGGCCTCACCAGGATCTGCACGACAGCCTGCTGCATCAGGTCTGTGAAGCCGTCGATGAGTTTCCCCAGCTTCTCCGCGTCGTCGTTCACTTTGACGGCTCTGCGGCCGCGCCCCACCAGGTGGCGCCACGCCGCCCCGAGCCTCGCCCCGCAGCCCGCCGGAGCCGCCGCCGCCTCCTCCCCGTTCTCGTCCTCTTTGGGTTTGTCGGCGATCTCTTCCAGGACTTTCTTCGTCTTCTCCATATGTTTTTCTATGTCTGAAGACACCCATTCAGCGTTAGTGTTGAGTCTCTGGTGGACGTCGCACGCTGGTGGACACAGGCCCCACCCTGATCAGCACATTTGACCCCAATTTGAGCCGCGGGTGCAAATTCTTTCACGTCGCTCAGAACTGTAGGAGGGGCGTCCCCTCCCCCGTCGGATTGCGCCACAGTTGCTGCGCCACCACACCCGTATCGGGACCCTGGTGAGAAGCGACAGTGGGTACGCACACAAACTCTCCCAATCCCCAGGGCATGACAGAAAGTAACACGGACTTGGAGGCCTTTTCCTCGTGGCTAACCGTCCCTGGGTTGGACTGTCTCTATGTGTCTTGGCAAGGAGAGGTAACATGACCCCTCCCAAAGACTTCGGGAGACAGGAAGGCAAAGCCCGACTTCTTCGGTGCATTGTAGAAGTTGCTCACCTGTGACCCACTCCCGGAGCTCATCGTGGAACTGCGCGACCTTCTTGATTTGGTCGAGAGGCTTCTTGATCCCGTCCACGTGCTTCTTCTGCAAACAGAGGACACAATTTAAGATTCAAGACTCTTGCGGGCCCGGAACCTGAACCGCCCGAAACATGCATTTTCAAACCCCTGCCCCAAGCTTGCACCGTGCTTGTCCCCACCTGAACATGGTACGTATCCCCCTCGTACAAACACTCACCAGCCTCTGGCACAGCTCCTGGTTCGTCTGCATCTGGTCCAGCTTCTCCTTCACCCACATGGCCATTTTGAAGATCCTCTCGATCGTGTCTACCGGGTCGACCATCGCTGCCTGTGAACGGAATCCAACTTGGGCTCCACATGCTCCTCGGGACATTTGCCCACCCTCCCCACCACAAAAAACTCCCAGCAAATGCATTCCAATAACTCCATTGCAATACGAGGATCTACCAAGAATTTAATTCTGAGACTGGTCATGGTCGGAACATTTGCACATGTTGAAGCTCTTTGACACAGTTTCCACTGTTTTACAGTCTTCTTGGGTACAAATTGGTTGCATTGCGTAACAATCACAGACGATTCCGATCATGACTAGTCTCAGAAATATATAGAGGATGTATCAAGTCAAAGTGACAATCATCATGATCAGCAATTGGTCACGGATGAGCACATTCTTTGTGTGCGATAAAAGAATTGCATAAGCTGAACGCTTCATCTCGAGTGGCCAAGACATGATCATTGACACTTTGACTTGATATTGTAGATCCTCGTAAATGATAGATCCTCGTAGAAAATCTGATCAATTGATATTTTCACTGAAGCTACGAGGTTGATTCAAACAAGTTTGGCCAAATATGCTGATGGTCGCGCAGTCTGTGAGGTCAGTGATACGAGGATCTATTAACTCAAAGTGACAATTATCATGATCAGCAATCGGTCACAGATTAGCACGTTCCAAGACAAAAGAATTGCACCAAGCGAAGTGCGTCGATGTGAGTTTTCAAGACATGATAATTGTCACTTTGGCTTGATAGATCCTCGTACTACGAGGGGTCCTCAATATTTATTTGCCAGCATGTTCAGCGCGATCGGCGAGTCCTGAGTAGAATTGCTACGACCGACTCAAAGTGGCTGTGTAGACGTCAAATTGCTCGGTGCCATGCTGGTTGCAGTTGGCAAACAATTGTGAGGACCCCTCGTTCGCAATGTGTGAACATGAACTGACCGCACTAAGAATGCGCCGTGATCGTCAGTTGTTTGGCCAAACTTATTTGAATCAAACTCGTACGTGTGTCCGTGTGTGTTTCGGTGTCAAGAACAAGCGGTTGTCGTGTGCAGCAAAGTTATTTTCTGACGCGTGGTGACCCAGATTCACGCTCCACTGAACGCGACGCTGTGACGCTGTCCGTTCGTCGCAAGCCTCCGCAGACGCAGACGCGTGTGACCTTCGTTCGTTCAGCGGCTACTCCACCAGCCTCGCTTCCGGTTGTGGTGTGGTGCGCTTGAATCCGGCGTGACCTGGACCCAGGGTCCTGAATTCGTTTTCTCCTGCGATCAACTGCTTCAAGCGTTGCGCACCATCAGGATCGAAGACGCCTGAATTATTCAGGCAAAAGCTGGTCGATACGAGTAGTTTCTCCACTTCAACTCGGCCAGTCCGAACTATTTTGACCGGGCTTCACTGCAATTCTATGTTCGCATCAGCAGCGTTTGTCTCTGTGTGTTCCTGGTTGATGGGGCCACATCAAGCACCACTGTGTGAGGACGATGCAAGTTCTGGTGACCCTTCACATGCAAATGTAAGGTTGATCATCCGCATCAACAACTGAGCGCACAACAGGCGTCCTAACTTCTGAAGGTGATATTTAGACAAACCCGAATTGGCCACTTGAGACTCCAGTCCCAGCACGCGTATCCAGGTCAGGGCAGCAGCAGATCGATGTCTCGTTGGACGCCGTGGCCCGTGTCCTGGAGACGATGGACTTTCCTGATCAAGCCATGTTGCATCATTCGCAACTTTTAAATTATTCAAGCCTATCCAGGGAACCGAAAATGGAGGCTTGCCGTCTACATGCGCACGTAAATTCGTGCCGTGTTCTTGATTCCAGACAGGGCGGGTTCTGATCGCGAGAAAATCTGCGCGTCGCAACAAGTCAGAAGGTTCTGCGCTCAAAGTGTCATTTGTTTCTCTCTCCATCTCTCTCTATCTGCCTTTCCTTCTCTCCCCATCTCATTTCTGTCTGTCTGTCTGTCTGTCTGTCTGTCTGTCTGACCCCCATCCTCGACGCAGCGTCCCCACTCCTGTCTCGCTCGCACGCGACTCTCCGATTCTTTGAAGTCACATCAAAAGCTGCTGAATATTTCAAGCGCTCCTGTTCAGAACATTCAGTGTCTGTTTTTGCCAAACACAAGAAAAAAAACTCCAGTGGGACCGGCATCCAGACAGAAATCGATTTCTCTCTGGACGCTAAATTCCCGTGTCCTGGAGACGATAGATTTTGGATTGATCCGCTCTGTCTGCCATGTCCTTCCGTTATTCACGCAAAGGAGAAAAAACGTGTCGTCAGGGACTCGTGTTCCGCACAACAGAAACTCACCCGCGGCTGTTCGTTCCGTTTTCTGCGAGCGCCTGAAATCGCCTCTGCGAATCTGGACAAGTTGGGTGGGTAAGTTTTGATGTTTTTTGGGGCTTGCACTTTGACTAATCGGAGAAATCGAAATTGACAATTTGCATTTGTTTTCCCCCAAACCACGCAATTCAGAGGACTCCCTGGCTTCCGAATGAAGCTTGTCCTGAACGGTGTCTGACGCAAGCGGTGATTGGGTTGACGCAACAATGGCGCGAAGAGAGTACGGGGAGGTGGGCGAGGTAAGTGCGCTCGTTGCTTGTTCTCGTGAAAAAGAGAAGCGATTATTTCAAATCTGAGGACACATGCCAGCGCTCGGTAAGTGTCATGCTCTGAACGGCGTCACTTTGTGCTCCCTAATGGCGGACGCACTGAGGACCGTATGAATCGTGGCGTCCAGTGGTTCACAGGAACAAACGATTGTGGTCAGTTTCTACATTGTTCACTGTCTGGGACATGTTAACCGTGGCTGCTTGCGTGTGTGTGTGTGTGTGTGTGTGTGTGTGTGTGTGTGTGTGTGTGTGTGTGTGTGTGTGTGTGTGTGTGAAAAAAGAAAAAGAGCAAATCAAGAAACAAGTGTTTTGACACCACTCGACGAGACACAGCTCA
>JAAUXT010092114.1_pt1 | contig 12758 bp, 16 predicted proteins | sample 7278171 | NCBI WGS metagenome assembly JAAUXT01 (sample SAMN14350112, study PRJNA611818) | marine sediment metagenome | isolation source: surface marine sediment (1.8m) | place: French Polynesia: Moorea | collected 2018-08
CCCATGTGGTTGAGTACCCATGTGGTTGACTACCCATGTGATTGAGTACCCATGTGGTTGAGTACCCATGTGATTGAGTACCCATGTGGTTGAGTACCCATGTGATTGAGTACCCATGTGGTTGAGTGCCCATGTGATTGAGTACCCATGTGGTTGAGTACCCGTGTGGTGGAATACCCATGGCTGAGTACCCCAGTGGTTGTGATTACGTACTCGTGTGGTTGAGTACCAATATGGCTAAGTACCCATGTGGTTGAGTACTCACGGGCCTGTTGTCGGGTTCGCCGCACTCCGGCTCCTTGAACCAGAAGTCGGTCACCATGCGCGCGCCTCCGATCACCGCTCCCGCCATGAGGCCCCAGAAGGCGCCCTGCAGTCACGTGGCCAGGATGAGAACGAGGCTGGCGACCACGTCATTCACAACGCACCCCGCGGGTGGGAAGCGCAAGCAATCGTCACTTGCCCAGACCGGAGTCGCTAAGCCGGTGGGGGGGATGGAGTCAAACTGAACCCGCCGCTTCTTCGGAACAAACCTGCGGAACTGCCGAACTCGAGTCGAGATCACGAGACAGTTTGGCCTCTGAATGGGTCGGGCACAGATGGCAAATTCATGCAGAGCTTCTGCTTGACTCACGCGGCCACGTGAATGATCGCCAATGTGCAGTGTCAGGAATTGCAATTGCCAGTTGCCATGGTTTTAATCAACGACATGTCACCTTAACTTCCAGTGCAAGTCACATGTCTCTGTATTACCAATCACATGACCTCTAAAAATATGTTACTTTGCAGGAACACTTTTCAGGCTCATCAAAACAGAGATGTCATTTCTGACGTGTTACCTTTCAAGTAACAAGGCTTTTGACGAGCCAAAATTAACGTGCAACCTGCAAAGGTTTTCTTGTGTGGATGAGCACTGCTCAAACACGAGGTTGTACGGCACGCACCTGCTCATTGGCGCGCTTGTACAGCACGGCGGTGAGATAGACGGCAGCGATGGGCGGGGCGAGGTAGGCGGAGATGGCCTGTATGTAGATGTACATCTGTCCGCCCTGCATCCCCTCTATGACGGGGATCCAGACGACGCCGATCCCAACCATGATCACCACGAAAATCCTGAAAGATGCACTTGAGATTCAGTTCCATTGAAAAGGTCAAGGAGTCTCCAGATGGTATGAATCCACACACACACACACACACACACACACACACACACACACCTGCGTGGTACACGCACGCTGCAGATGTGCATCACACACACACACACACACACCTGCATGGTACACGCACGCTGCAGATGTGCATCACACACACACACACACACACACACACACCTGCATGGTACACGCACGCTGCAGATGTGCATCACACACACACACAAACACACACACACACACATACACCATGACCCTCTCACACACACACAATTGTGTGTACAAGGACATGATTCATACGCACACACACACACACACACACTCACCTGAGAATAAGAACATCACCCTCACACGTACACACACACGCACACTGCGCACCTGCCGACGATCATGAGTTCGCGCACCGTCGCCGACTTGCGCACGTGTTTGTAGACGTCCATGGTGAACAGCGTCGACGCCGAGTTGAAGATGGACGTCAGATCGGACATGAGCGCCGCCAGCATCACCGACAACATGATCCCCTTCAGACCTGTAACACGTCACTACGTGAGAGACGTCAACACGTTGGCGTGACGTTGTTACGTCAAAGTGACCTGAACGTCACTCGCGTAGTTCCCGTTTGACCTACATCACGTCACAATGTGAATTTTATCAGAACGTCGGCATAACGTGACATGAGCACGTCATGCCTGGTGTGAGATCAACATGTCTGCCACGACGTGAGATGAACACATCTGCGTGACGCGAGATGACCACGTCGGCGTGACGCGAGATGACCACGTCGGCGTGACGTGAGATGACCACGTCGGCGTGACGCGAGATGAGCACGTCGGCGTGACGCGAGATGACCACGTCGGCGTGACGCGAGATGACCACGTCGGCGTGACGCGAGATGAGCACGTCGGCGTGACGCGAGATGACCACATCGGCGTGATGAGGATGAGCACGTCAGCGTGGCCCGATGCTACGTCTGCGTGACGTGAGACCAGCACTACGCACCTGTGGGCATGAGCTCGAGCACGAGCTTCGGGTAGGCGATGTTGCTGCAGCCGAGGCGGTTGCCGCACACCTGCTCACACACGTCGGGGTCGGCGCACGCCACCTCATCTGCAACACACGTGACCTGCAGTCAGACCGCGCGGCGTCACGTGACATCAACCGTTGTCACGCACAAGCGCATACGAGATCGGGGTAGATGGACGCAGGTTTCAACTGACGTCGCAGGCTCGAAATGAGCGGGGCAAATTTGTTTCTGGCGGCGGGGGGGGGGTCAACAGAACCCCAACTTCGAACACGTGACACGCGAAAAGTAAAACAGAATTACACGTGCAGTTTGAATTCCCTGCGCACGCGTCGTTTGGTTGCGCGTCAAAACTGCAGGAACGCAACGCACGACGCAACCAGAGTTACGCCGTCGCTACCCGGCCCGATAGGGTTGAGCGGCGGCGGGGGGAGTGCAGCCTGATGCAGTCGAGCAGTGGGGACACGGTCCAATGGGGATCAGATGCGGGGGCAGCCCGATGGTAATGAGGCCGCAGTGGGTGCCGCCCAAGCGGGTCGGGCGGCGGCCTGATAGCGGTCAGGTTGTGGGGGTGATGGCCTCTTGAGGGTTCCGTGTATGGGGGGAGGGGGCAAATGAGGCAGCTCGTGCTGCGGCTCAAGGGAAGTCGAGCGGCGGGGGGCGGCCCAATATGGGCTGGGTTGGGGGTGCGGCCTGATGGGAAATCGGTGGTGGGGTGCGCGGCACGTACTGGGGTAGAGGACGCGGCTGATCATGCCCGGCAGCACCATGAACCAGAGCGGCAGCAGCTTGAGGTACCCGGCGAAGATGGTGCCGCCCTGCGCGTGCGACAGCGACTTGGCGGCCAGCGCCCGCTGCACCATCATCTACAACAGAGGGCGGAGCCATCGCGTCAAGACAATGGAATCGACGTGCGGTGAAGAGTCCCGAAAATGAATCAGACGTCGGGGGGGGGGGGGGAGGGGTCTGTCCAAACATCCCACATACCAGTTTGCACAGTACTGTCAAAACGAAGTGGGGTGGAGGGTCAACAGCGAGTATCTGCCTTTCGCACACATGGCAACATTGAAAAGGGCACTGTTTCCATGGCACTGGCCAATCACAAAACACCATTCGACGTTAACAGTGACAATTCGTGCACAAACCTACCCTACACCAACCACCCACGCCTTGACACGTTCTCACCGCAAACACCGGCTGTATCTTGGTATCACATTCACTGCCACACACACGCACACACGCACGCACACACACACACACACACACACACACACACACACACACACACACACACACACCACGCACCTGATCTGCGCACCAATACCAGATCGAGGCTGGCGTCTGACCGAAGAGGAACGCGGGCCACGGCATGTCCGTGCCGACCGGGTCGCGCAGCATGACCCACGAGTCGTCGCGTGGCAACCCGCACGTCGTGTTTGGGTTGCTCAGCGTTGTGTTGGGTATGGCCTCCATGTAGCTGTAGTACAACTCCTCGTACCCACCCACCTTCACAAAACCTACAATCAGACACAAGGATTTGTTGCCGTCCATCCTTCCATTTGTGGAAGCGTTCGATTTATCCTTCCAGAAATCTGGAATTGCTTCAGAATTGGGCAAAAAGAACAGGGTTTGTGCAATTCCAGCCCTTCTGTATTGATCTTGGCCATTCCGCATTGCAGGATGGAGGGGCCATTCCGGAATTGCAACAAATGGACGGATTGGTAAATCGAACGCTCCCTATTTCCCAACCCGCCTCCCGCCCTCATTCGAAGTCCCAACCAAAGCGTGCGTGAAACCAGAATGAATCTACCCAAATTCCAAATCAGGGAGACTGTCCGAACGAGGCACATGATCTTGAAGTCACCTCGCACTCAGTACGTATTTGACGCACCCCCAGTTGCGGTGCTCAGTTTTGGGTACGACTCATACACGGGTGGGTACGGTAATACTCACTGATGACCATGAGGCACGCAGCGCCTCCAACCATCACAAACGCCTGCAGCGTGTCTGTGTAGATAACCGCCGCGAGCCCGCCTGCAACACAACATGACGAGTCAGGCCCTGGTGCCACGTGCGTCTGCACCGTAGAGCCTGGGTTCACACCATGTGTGTTGCTACAGCGTCGTGGTCTCTGTGACGGTGCAGCAGGTGGTGTGTACCTGAGATAGCGTAGCATGCTGTGTGCCTGTGACGGTGCACACACCTATGACGGTACACACACCTGTGACGGTGCACACACCTGTGACAGTGCACACACCTTTGACGGTGCACACACCTTTGATGGTGCACACACCTGTGACAGTGCACACACCTGTGACAGTGCACACACCTGTGGCGGTGCACACACCTGTGACAGTGCACATACCTGACAGTGCACACACCTGTGACAGTGCACACACCTGTGACAGTGCACACACCTTTGATGGTGCAGCATGTGATAGTGCAGCATGCTGAATGTACCTGTGACTGTACAGAAGGCGGTGGCTGCGAGCAGCAGGATGACGGAGATGTAAAGGTTCCAGTTGAGCGCCTGCTGGATGAAGATGCCCCCGGAGTACAGGTTCACCTGAAACATACCCAGGGTACAGGTTCACCTGAAACATACCCAGGGTACAGGTTCACCTGAAACATACCCAGGGTACAGGTTTACCTGAAACACACCCAGGGTACAGCCTGAAACACACCCAGGGTACAGCCTGAAACACACCCAGGGTACAGCCTGAAACACACCCAGGGTACAGGTTCACCAGAAAGGGAATTTGGGTTCGATCCATGTTCATCGGATCAGAGAGAGAATGGTTTCAGGGACCCCGTCCACTCGATAGCATCGTCCCTCCCTCCCCCCCCCCAGGGACGGGGTCCTGCATCCCCCCTCACCCAAGGGTCAAGACCCCACGCTTTCCCCACCCCCCAAGTTGGGGTCCCAAATTATTTTTTCACAGGGTCAGGGTCCTGTGTTGGCCCTTTCCCAGGGTCGAGGTGCATCGAGGAAGAGGTTGTCACGCCCCCTCCCCGCCCCCCCCCCCTCAGAGTCGGGGTGTCGCGTGGCGTCATGAAGACTGATGCAGAACCGTGTCGCTTCTGCACCGAGAAATGTTGGACGAGAGCGGAAGGTTCACTGTATCAGAGAAACGGGTCCTCAAATGATAACATCTGGGAATGGCTCTTCAATGAGGTGCAATACAGAGACAAACTTGTTCAGTCAACCACAGAGGCAGCAATAAAAAATTTTGCTGGGAATACTCGACATTCACCGGATGAACCGAGCCATATGACTGAGGCTCCACACACATGCGCACACACGCACAATCACATCACACACGCTCATATGCGAACACGCTAGCACGACGAAGTCTGCACCACATACACTCAAAGTGGGGCAAACACACACACACACACCCAGAGGCACATCACACACACACTCAAAGAGGCACACCACACACACACACACACACACACATTCTCTCTCTCTCTGTCTCTCTCTCTCTCTCTCTCTCACACACACACACACACACACACACACACACACTCACTCACGGAGATCTTGGTGAAGATGTAGAGCACGAGTGAGAGCGAGGCGAGGTAGATGCGGATGCGCGTCCCTCCGAAGCGCTTCTTCATGAACTCGGGCAGCGTGCACACCTGCAGCAGAAAGCACTCATGCAGGTACAGCAAAGAGCACTCATATAGGTACAGCAGAGAGCACTCTTCTTGTACCGTATTCATCTGAGAATAATGCACACCTGCAGCAGAGAGCACTCATACTGTACCGTATTCATCTGTGAAGAACGCACACCTGCAAACAGAAAATTTCTTGCACACACGCACGCACGCACGCATACACACACACACACACACACACACACACAACTCGGGCAGCGTACACACCTGCAGCAGAGAACACTCATACGTATTCATCTGTGAATAGTACACACCTGCGAACAGCGAGAATTCACATGAACAGTGCACACCTGCCAACAGTGTGTTCCAAAACTACACACACTCACACACGCTCCACTCTGGAAGCGTACACCTACAATTGGAGTCTGTTCGTACGAATGAACAAATGCACATGAGAGGAGGAATTTTCAACAATTGTTGGAAGATGGGCTGCTGGCTCTGCCTCCCATACCACGAGCCGTTCGCACCTCCTCCGCACAGGTTTCGTGTGCGTGTTCACGCCCAAGCGGTCTGCTACATGCAACATGACTTTTATTTTAAAATTTGCTGCATGTCTGTGCAAAGAGATTTGTGTTGGAGGCGAAAGGACTGAACAGACGTTTGGTTGAAGCACAGAATTTAATCCGTCATGCAGGTTTGTGCTCACGCATCATGAATCCCTGGCAAACAGAGGCGACACTGAGGGTAAAGTTGCTGTGTCCCAACGGAGTTGCAACGGGTTACACAGCTTTGACTCCACGCCAACCCGGATCCCCCCACCCAGTAACACACACTTTTCAGACTCTTTGCCACTTTGGAACAAGAGAAAACTGCCAAAATGGCCCAAATTGATCCACGCATGAGAAACATCAACAAATTGCTTCAGCTCTGCCATGGGCCCCTCCCGAATCTCTTCCAAACTTTGCGCCAATAGAACAGCAGCTCCGCGGGCGCTGTGATTGTTGTGACCACGTTGTCATAACAGACGCTGCCGTCGGAACCACGTGGAGCAATTTCAACGCGCCACGTGGCCAGAGGAACACGTGTGTCTCGCTGTAGACAACACGCAAGGATCTTCGTGAAGATCTTTCTTCGTCTCCTTTCCGTGCTGCAGTTCTGGTCTCACGCACGAGGTGCGCCAGTATGACTGACAACTTGACTTCGTTTTTTGCACTGTGCTTCTGAAAGTGATAGTGTCCCCAGAGATGGAAGGTTCCCACCCACCAAAGGACGCAGAGGAAGAACGAAGTGCACGGGTCACGATCCCCGGAGGTGGCTCCGTCACAAATCCAGGGCAGTTTCAGGGTTTGGTGGGTCCTGGGCGAATACGGTGCTCACGGGCCGTCAGAAATTGTGGGATCGGGGTTTGTGTGTGTGTGTGTGTGTGTGTGTGTGTGTGTGTGTATGTGTGTGTATGTGTGTATGTGTGTATGTGAGTGTGTGTATGTGTGTATGTAGTGTGTGTGTATGTGAGTGTGTGTGTATGTGAGTGTGTGTGTGTATGTAGTATGTGAGTGTGTGTGTGTGATGTGTGTGTGTGTGAGAGAGAGAGAGAGAGAGAGAGAGAGAGAGAGAGAGATGTCAGTGTATTCGTAAATGAGTGTGCGCGCGCGCGTGTGTGTGTGTGTTGTGTGTGTGTGTGTGCGTGCCCTCACCCCGCTGGCGATGTAGACTGGCAGAAAGAGCCACCCGAGCATCTGCAGCAGAATGCACGCCTGAAACAACACCGCAGTGAAAATATATTTGTGCTGTTCTTCAACCTGCAACAATGAAGCAACGAAGCAGCACACTTCACCTTTCATCAACGGAACAATTGATGAACTCGACAATCAACCCACAAACAAACACGTGACAATGGGGGTTTGGACAGATGGTTCGCTTTTTGTGTCGGTGATCGGTGCATCTGCCGACACGCAGTCATCTGGTTTTCCATTGAACTTTCAATCTGACCAATATTTTCGCAAGCAAGAGCACACAAACGCAACAGTGAAATAAAAACGCTGCAAATTTTCTCCGGTTCCCCGGCGCAAAAATATTGATACCAGTGGTCCTTTCTCGAGATCGTTGTCTTGTGTCAACATTGCGGTATTTCAGTTGAATAGCGCCTCACGCAGGTCAGATTCACGTCAGACTGTATTCCCTGATTCAGACCAGGTACGCTGGCGCTTGACGGACATGTTTCCCTTCACGCGCTGTGCACCAGCTTAGGGTTGGGACTATAATCTGCAGTCATGGTAATGCACGACGCACACCCCACAGATTGCCTTTTTCAATCACATACGTGACACCCATTTTGGTACGCTGTCACCTTCGCGTGCGTGTGCGCTGCCGCACCCGGTCTGAATCAGGGGTTGGGAGACAAAACAGCCTGTCGTTTTGTCTGCGCCCGTTTGACCTACGCGTTCGTCGCTTTTCTCGTCAGTGACGTAGTCACTGTGATTCGAAGGTGACACCACACCGGCCGCACGAATTCGCAGGGCGATGTGGATCATGCACGCGTTCACGTAGATCTACGTGGGCAATGGACATTCAGAACTGGATGCGCGTCCATGCACCAATGCGCGTCCTCGGTTGACGCGCATGCGTGTGACGCGCATGACGTATCTCGGGACGTAGCGCGTCCGTGCGCGTCGTGTGTATGAACCCGCCCTCAGCGACATGTTTTGTTTTTCACGCCAACAAACTCAAACAACGCTTATCAGAAGAGTTCCCCACAACATCCTTCTGAGGCTGATAAAAGGTGACGAATTCCCGCAACTGGGCCTCTGTACTCGATCGTGAGTTTCAGTCAGAGTGCGTCTTCTTGTCTTTGATGAGTGCGAACACAATGCGCATGTTGAACAAGCGTGTGAAATCTGTGGGAATGAGTGTGACATCCAGGGCTCAAAATTCTCTCTCTCTCACACACACACACACACACACACATGCGTTGCAGTCACAACATGACATGTGCGATTGAACCGAGGGGGTTCACACTGAACCGGACTTGCGTCTCCTGGGCAAGACATCGGCCGCTGGTTGCAACCATTGCGTGTGTTTGGTTCTCATGCAACAAGTGGCCTGTACGAGTATGTTCACTGCAGGCCAAGATTAGACCAGACCATTGGGCCAACAAAATGTTGGCAACGTGTGCACATGTAGAGAATGATGATGCCATGATTTGACTTGATCACAACGGGAAAATACTCAGTGTTTTTGTTCCACATGCGCACACGCACCCACCAGCCACGTTTCAGTCAAAAGATTTTTCCATGCACAAAATGAACTGCACGGAGGCGTCGCGCGCTGCGTCCCTGTCCATGGGTGTTGCAGAGACTTGCGCAGAGACTTGCGCAGAGACGCGACGCGTGTGCGACGAACATTCAAACGGACCTCAGAATTTAGCAGCTGCATGCGGAGAGACTTCTGGCTTTTCAAGCTGTCACATTAAATTTGGCTTGTCAAAACAGTCAAAACAAACATTTTCCCTGCAAATGGGACCCCCACCCGCAGACCCAACAAAACACCACAAAACTTTCTTCTGCAACGTTGCACAGAAAAACAAACGACAAACGTTTTGCAATGAAAAAAACTACAATGCCACGTCACTGCAGTTGTTTGTGAACCGTCGAATGTCTTTTGTTTTGATGAGAGCTCTCTGAAAGTGACAAGTGCCTCTCAACGATACAATTATGAGGAAGATAAAGACCAAGATTTGTGTGGACTTCGGATCTGTCGAGCGTCACGAAAACAAATACTGCGACGAGTTTTCTTTGAACAGAAACAGACGTTCACATACGCTTTGTGTTTGTCAATTCCCTCGTGTGTTCTTCCGCGAGAGATGTTTTTCAGAACGCGTGAAATTTGGGGGACACGGCAGAGAAAAAGGGCCCCTTTCACACAGAATGCGTCGTGATATCTCACAAGTCAGACATTGGTTCCAGAGCGACACGTGACGTGAGCGATAATACAGAACGTGAAACTCACGTTGAGCTCGAAGGCGCCGACGGCGATACCGGAAGCTGCGCCGGAGCCGGCGAGGCCGATGAAGTGTTCCGACCCGATGTTGCTCGCGAACAGGGACGCGCCCACCTGCGAGACGGGAAAAAAAAGATTGCTCTCAAAATCTGCTTTACGCTCGGCGCGTCATGCGCGCTGTCTGTGTGCACTCGTACGTTCACGACACGGGTGATAGTGGTACGAGCGAGGCAAGAACTGCGTCAACAATTTGAAAGGTGTTTCACACTGGGTGTGTTGCGTCGTTGCGGTGCTTGTCAGACATGTGGGAACTACTTGTATGGATTCGGCGATGCAGGGCCCATTTGCTAAGGACACGTCAACGCACGCACACAGTGAAGTGAGTGGCGTCAGGTGTGAAGAATGAGAGAAAACAGCTGCGCGTCCAGACATTCAACGACTACACGGCTGCGTCGCCTGAGGCGACAGAGGGTGGACACGCTGTGCAGACCCAAACCCCCAACATCGCGCTATTTTCAGCGCCAGGTCAAACTGAAGGCTCTGTGAGTTCGCCACACCAAACAGTCATGGTCATGGGTCACGCAAATCAGTTCCAAAGGCGGTCAAGTCGAGCGTCCTGTAAAAACAACAGATTTGCGAACCGGATAAAAACTTTGGCCTGCATGCAGCAAGGAATAGCGTGCAGTTCTCCCTGCAGTCGGTCTGCCAACTCTTCCGTAATTGCCCACCCGCAGGAATTGGCGATGTTTCCCCGTCATTATACGGATCTGATCTGGCGCGAGTTCAGTTTGTGCTCACTGATTCCGTGCAACACGCTGCCGCATCACCAGCGATTTCCCCTCTCGTTTCCGGGAGACACAACGTATTCGGGATCGGACATGAGGCGGAAGTTACAGACGTGACACAGGACGCACGCGTCCATTGTCGAGCGAACGAGGCTTGACACCACACACACACGCACACACACACACACACACACACACACACAATGCACGTGGAGAACCTACCGGGAGCCAGATCATGAAGCGTCCTGCGAGGAAGTATCCGGCGACGGTTCCCCGGTTCGACCTGCACATCGACTGAAACAAAAATAGAGTTGATAGCGTTAGGGAGTGGATCCCACTCCAAACACCGGACTAGTCACCCAACTGAAAACACTCCAGGTATGGTGTATTTCAGAAGCCTCAGGGGCGGATCTTGAGGTCTTCTCCCCCACTGGTCCCGTGGACACCCCCCCCCCGTCAATTTTCTCATTTGTACACGTTTTCATTTTTCAAAGTTGAAGTCACCCCCTACCCAGGGCTGGGGGGTCGCCTCTTGACCAGATCCTGGAACCGTCCCTATGCATGAGAACACCAAATTTATTCGGATTTTCCTCAAACTGTTGTGTTCGCAACTCTGGATCGAAAGGTTCATTTCTTCACAGCGTAAGCAGCTTCTCGTGAGGATGAAGAAAACAAATCTAAACAAAAAGATCCAAACTGCAATGGCTGTGCAGAGAATGTTCAGCTTCAACGCGACCAGCGTTTCAAGGCAGGACGATCCCAGACGGTCACCTGTCAAGATTCGGATCTCACACCTGTCAACACTCGAAAAATCTCGAGTCAACAGCTGCAGGACACAAATCAACTGTCTGACAGTGAGATATTGCACTGCATGCACGAAGCTGTTTGCCTGCATGTCACTCCTACAATCCGGTCCCAAAACCAATACAAACTTGGCACCACCTCCAGAAAGGCATCAGATGACTGTAACATCAGCAACAGAACTGCGAAAAACACCAACTTTTCTGTGACTGTCTCGAAACAGCATCGATCGATGGATGCCCATGCCTCAACCACACCGGCCACGATCATGAGTCAAAATGGCACAAGAACAGCAAAACTTACATAAAGTCCGGCTCCTATCACTGCAGCGAAGTAACAGGCAACTGCTACAAAATCCCACGTGTCTAATTTCGATCCCCCCATGATGAAACTCAACAAAACACGAAGTTGTGTTCGTCTGCTCCGTGCACCTTGTCGGAGGCGAATGATTCGCGCATGCGCGCAGGTGTGTTGCAGAAAATTGTAAAGACGCAAATTTCGCGCGCGCGTGAATTCTTTTCCTCGAATTGAGTTGATTACTTATCAGTTTTATTTCCTGATAAATGAACACACAAACAAAATAACAAGAAAGACGGTGACATGCGAAGTGTTGACAAAGTAAGATTTCCCAGAAAACCATTTTTGAGATTTCGAGATGCACAGGCGCGGAGCCACAGGGGGGGGGGGGGGGGGAGGACCTGGCGCAACTTTCAGTGGTTCGCAACCTCAACTTGGAAACAACTTTTCAAAACAAAACGAAAAGCGGAAGCGAAGAAAGGGTTCCAAACCCCAGATGTCCTGCTGATAAAACTTTCAGTTGTCAACGTGGAGGTTCCTGTCAACTGTACACAGGTCTTCACAAATCTACTGATCAGCGAACCCAAGAAAATTACCTCACAGGAAAGTGTCCTCCTTTGCACGAAATTGGACACACAAACATAATTTTGTGTTTCACATATCAAAACCGTTTTTCTCTGAATTGTTGCTGAATCAAGCCACCACCAGCATAGGCGCGTGAACAACTTAAGGTGCATTCATATACAGCTGCGTTTTGCGGCTGCGGCATACATTTTGCGGTTGCAGAAAACTTTTTTGTGCGGCAAATTAGGTGATGCGTTCATATAGACCTTTTTTGATGCATGAAACATGCGGTGCGTGATGTGCATCACAGACTTTGCTGTAACGACGAAACTTTAGCATTGGCGTCAATGGATGCATTCATATAGGAATAGTTGCAGAATATTCCTTGACAGAGTTTTCAATTTCAATCATTTCTTGATGCACATTTTGTGCGGAATTGGGATGCTTCCCGCCATTGTTGTGCTCTAGAAAGCAGACAACATTTTTGTTTGGAATCTCAATTTTGTTGAAAAATGGCAGCAC
>JAAUXT010021919.1_pt1 | contig 12749 bp, 9 predicted proteins | sample 7278171 | NCBI WGS metagenome assembly JAAUXT01 (sample SAMN14350112, study PRJNA611818) | marine sediment metagenome | isolation source: surface marine sediment (1.8m) | place: French Polynesia: Moorea | collected 2018-08
TCGAACCGCTCTGGACTACAGAGAACAATGCTTTGGCGGACAAGCACAAAGCCTGGTCGCAGCAAGGTGCTGAACATGACGGAAAAGACTTTTAGTATTCCCCTCGTATGAAGTCACCTTACGAGTCGATCGCTCGTGGAAGTCCAAGAACCGGCAACAGTTCAACTTGGCCCAGAAAATGACATCTCCAGGAAGACAAAGAAACAGTTGTTAAAATGAATTTGTTCTCCATTTTTCTTTGCCCAATTACGCCACGAGATCCATATTTGTGAAATTTTCCCTTTCGTTGGCTGTTGTCATCGTTCACTCGCCCAAAAACAGCTGACAAGTCGATAGAAACTGTTTTGCGAACAGGTCAAGGTCACTGACTCATAAATATGCAAATCGCATCCGGCATTGAAAGATCTTCAACCAAACAAACCAAATCAAGTTGACTTTGTGTCTCTTGCACAATGATTTTCTTGCCAGGCTGAACATTTAAGAATTTTGTGTCGATCCAGATCTGAAACGAATTCAGACACGCCGATCTGACACTTGTCGACCGAAACCGAATTCACCGCCACAACATGCTTGTTTTGCACTTGCCACCAGCCATGCCATGCCGTTTCTTTGTTTTGCTTCTTTCAAATCTATTTTCTCGATCAAACAAGCGTTCTCCCTCGTCAAATTACCAGCAGAATGCACAACGCTATTGAAGTGAACGCTTCAACAAAACCTCTGAGACATCTTTTGCCCGAGTGTGAGCTGTCAATGGCATTTCCTGGAAGTTACCATGATCAAGACGGACAAAAGTAAACGGCCGCCATATTTGTTTACATGTCGAATTTCGTGTTCGAAGGAAGGAAAGTGGCAAACTATTCTTTGCTCACCCTGTACAATGGCGAAAAACACTTTCAACACATCACCAGAATAGGAGTGATTCTGTAACCAAAAGATTCAGTGAAGGTTTCAACTGCGCAATTGTGAACTTTGCCAACTTTTCGAAACTCCGGCAGCTTCCCACCCAAATTTGAACCAAGCAACTTGCAAAGTTACGAGGCTGATACCAAAACTCTTTCCTGCCGATGTCGCTTGTTTTTGTTGTTCGGTCAAGATCTTTGCACTCCCATTGGTCAGAAATGGTACCAGGTGATTGGGAAACAAAAGAAGTCAATTGGAATGTCGGGTCGCCAAGAACATGACCAGGAAAGAGTTTTGGTATCAGCCTCGTACAAAATGCCAGCCTCCCAAATGTGTCTCTCGTCTGTGTGTGCACGGTTGCAAAACGTTTGGAGAGAAGCAAACTCACTCGTCGCCGTCGGGGCAAATTCCCGTCGTTTCGTCGTATTTTGTGCAGTAAATATCCGGATTGTAGCTGAAAGTTCCATCACGCTTTCGAATGGGTCGCCTTCGTCTCTGGTTTTGGAAATGCCAGTTGAAACAAGTGAATGGTCTGTGGCTCGTGCACTTGTGCTGCAGAAATAGTGGACACTGCTGTGTCCTGAATTCTTTCAAATAGCTGCAAAACATAAACAATCACAATCACAACAGCTGCTTCCAAAGCACAGATCTACGAGTGATCAAGACTGAATCCCAGTGACTATTTCCAAAGATTTTGTCTCTAACAACACGTCAATTCTTTGTTGAAACGTTCTGAATTCAAAGGGCTTCTTGAACCTGAACTGTATCTGTATCTACTCTGCATTGAAGCGCTGGAAGGAGATTTTGAAAAGGATGTGTCCAGAGAAGTTTGAATCAGAATCCGATGCTGCACACCAGACCTTTCCAAAATCATGCGCGAAATGTGAACTCTACCTGTAGTGATGGGGCTTCTCAGGCTTCGCAGCTGGCGATTGATTCTCCATGAACGAGATCCTTGTGGAGATGTCCTCCGAAGTACGAGCTGTCGACGGTTGTGGACAATAAACCATAAACTTCTTTCACATACGTGTGTGCACCAGCAGCATTGTGGTCAATTAGATCCAGTGCGCAATTTTCTGCGCAGACCACGTGACAATCAAGTTTCCAGAAACACGTGCTTTTGTTTGCAAACACAACTTGATGTTTCCAGCTGATCACGACCAAAGAACCGTTTTCGCTCTCAACTTTCTGTAAATTTGTGAAACAGAGACAAAGGCGAGCACTTTACACAAAGCGTACACGCATGCCATTTGTTTAACATTTGTTGTGGTGTCGGTTGTGAAACACCCAAATTTGAATCTGCAAGCTGTACGGAGGGACCCTGGGTCCATTTCTTGTTCTGCTTTCAAAGTACCATTTCTTGTTATACTTTGAAAGGGCCCCCTGTCAACCTTTGAGCTGAACACAAGCGTTCAATTCGTGCGCCTTTTCCCCAGAATGCTCCTTCAGCCGTTGGGTTGTTATCAAGGCTCAGCCCCACGATTGGAGCTCAAGACAGGTTGAGACCCCAACACCCCAATCCTGGATGGCGGTATGCGAAGCGAATCACTCAAAACCAATGACCGCAAGAAAGTCACAACATCATTATATTTCAAATAAATAGATGAGAAACAGTCCAACAAAATATAGATTTATTGGAAAAATATTTTCTGAAAACAGTCTTGTTGAAATACATATTAGTTGCTGTGTCAGAGTGCAGGGGCGGTCTCTTCTTGGACTAAAACATGCCAAGGGACACACATTCGTAGTTGGGTTGAGAATAGCTTGCTTACGTGCCACATTTTATCGGAATACAAAAGAACGGTGTCAAAAACAATGCACCACAACGACATCAAGGAGCTGTGTTCATTTCAGGGAGCTGTGCTGAAACTGGGAAGAGCTGTGAACCAGCAAGAAGTGTGTCAACAGCTCCGTGACTCGACCAGTTCCCGATACTGCTTTTCTGTCAGACTGTCAGATTCACAACAATTCTCAGCCCGCCGATCACAACCATTGCAAAGGCACAGCAGAGATTTCAGCGCTCACTTTTGCCACTCTTTGTTTCTCAGCTCCACTCTTCGTATTTTCCCGCTCACAGTTTTCGGCAGTGTTTGCACGAATTCGATCTGCAAAGTAAAACCAAATCGTCAGAACTTGTACGTGTGTGTGTTTGGACTTTGGTTGGGAGGGGACTCAAACCCTTCGGAGGACACCGCGGCAGATTTCAATTCACTGCCTCACAATGGTCAGAGTCCCTTTGGTGTTTCTGCCCCCAGTTGTGGGACGACAAAGTTTGATACAAACGCACCCACCGAAGTTTTCGTTTTGTGCGTGTCTCACAACACATTTCCAACAATCACAAACTCAGGCTCTTCAAAATATTCCACACTCCCGCCAGACGATGAACAAAGTAGAAAAGACACAAACTTGTTGGTTTCCTCTGAGTTTACCTTTCTTGGATACTTGTACGCAGCTGTGGTACGCTTCACATGTTCTTGGATATATTTCTCCAACTCGCTGCCTTCCTTCCCTTTGTACCGTTCAGTAACGCAAATGAACGCCTTTACAACCTGCACACAAGCACAACAAAGAATCCTGTGCAAAAGGCCAAATATTCTTTGCTGGCGCAGGGCTGTTCTCATGTCTCAGCAAAACGAAGCTTCAACGTTATGCTTACGGAGCCACGCAGTTGATCCGGACTGCTGACGACGGCTGACTCAGCCACTGCAGGGTGTTCGATCAAAGCACTCTCCACTTCAAATGGCCCAATCCTGTACCTAGAAGAATTCTCAATCCTGCTTTGATCCCGATTTGGTATTTGAGTGTTTCGCCAAGTCACACACCCAAATGAAACAATAAACTACAGACCCTGCTGAAATGATGACGTCGTCTGAGCGCCCCACAAACCACAAATACCCTTCCTCGTCCTTGATGCAGCGGTCGCCGGTGAGATAGTAGTCACCACGGAATGCATTCTGAGTTCGCTCTGCCTCATCCTGCGAAAGAAATTGCAACATGAAATGTTGAAGACCGCAAAGTCGGGCTTTTTCTGACGAGATCTTCTTTCTGGACAGAAAGAAAAACAAACCGTCTTTTCTATGCCCAAGTGACCTCGTATCAATGGCATACCCTGGAAATTTTGTCAAAAAGGACACAAAGGTACAAGCCCCGAGTCCCTGACAATTTCAAACAATTTCACGCTGAGACTTCACCTCACCCACAAAAACAAACCAAGACAAGACGGCTGTCAAATTCTGCATCAGAACCGCAATTGCAAAACGTACCGACAAATGGACATCAAATCCAACCAGACGCTTACACACCAACTTGATCACAAAGCACAAATGTCAGGAGATGGTCCAGGTTGGTGCGTGAGTGTGCTCGCCTTTACTCAGGCTGCCTCCTTTGAACCCGAAAATATTAAAGATTTCCTCCTGAATTTCAGGATGTTCAGATTTGGCACGTTGAAAAGGGGTTGGATTTTTCCACTTCACGAAATACTGGATTCATCTCGGCACAGACACAGTACTTCCACTCGGCACAGGCCAATTGCATGGGTCCACAGACTTGAAAATGGACAATGGATATAAACGTGGCAAGCTTGGTTGACGCTCAAACTTGCAACACTGAAGCCTACCACGTATCGGGTGAAAAGACCGACTGGTCGATCCGGGAGACATTTTATGGCCAAATCACCCTCTTGTCCGACAACTTCTTTTTGATCTTCGTCCAACACCTACAGCAGAAACTCAACACTACCAACAGACAGTCGAGTGACAAAGTGCAGTCAGATGCAGTTTGAGAGAACGACATTATGAAACACAGTGAACACTTGTAACAACCGCATCATCGACAAGGAGATCCGAAGGCAATTCATCTGGAAACTTACGGTGACATTCATGCCTGGCGCTGCTTTTCCCATTGATCCCAGTTTGTTCGGAATGCATCTGAACGAGGCTGCCTGCAGCACCTGAATTTCACAAATTATAAATTTTAGTATCCGTTTTCTTGCTGTTGCAAGAACCACAGTGATCTGATTTGTTTTTGGGATGGGGATAAAAACGGAGCAAAACCACCAGCGTGTGTGTGTGTGTGTGTGTGTGTGTGTGTGTGTGTGTGTGTGTGTGTGTGTGCGTGTGTGAAGCCTCTGACATTTCAACATGTACCGTTTCAGTTTGACCGTAACCCTCTCTGACCGTGCGACCCACACTGTCCGTCCAAGAGTCGATCACTTCGGGATTCTGCAATGAACGACCAAAAGATACGCTTCACATTACATCTACACATTGAGGTGCCTGTGTCTGTAAATCATCATTCCCAGAAGGAGATACCAGTAACTCACCAAAGGTTCACCCGCACTGACGCAGTGTCGCAGAGAGTCGAATTGGAATTTTCCCAAGTCTTCCTGAACCATCATTCTGTACGCAGTAGGCGCAGTACAAAATGTAGAAACTGGATTTCCTGACAAGATCTGTTGAGCATTTTTGAACACCTGCACAGTAAGTTACTTCACTGAGGGATCAAAGTTACTTCTCAGGCAGTACTCACTTCAAGAGTGCGCTGCGGATCAAACTTCGCACTCGACGGATTGTGCACAAATACACAAGCACCTTGATACCACGGAGCAAAGAGATTACTCCAAGCGGATTTGGCCCAACCAGTGTCGGACAGATTCCAGTGAATGTCGTCCGGAATCAAATCCAGCCAAAATCTGAAAACAGACACACACAAATCCGTCTTGTTTCAAACTTTTCCCCTGAACGATCCAGACTGTGGCTGGCCATGCCCACCTCCCGGTAATTTGAGCAGCGTAACCATAACTAGCGAATGTGTGCTCTGTCATCTTTGGCTCTCCTGTTGTTCCGCTCGTGAAGAAAATTGTCATTGGGTCCGAGCCCTTTGTCATGATGTCCTGTGTCCAGATAAAAACATCTTGTGTGTGAAACCAGCAACGAATAAACTTCTGAATGCAGCCAAACCTTTCACACAGTACCTTGAATTGTGAAGAGGCACTTTCATAACATTGCAAAAAGTCAATCCAGTCACTCCTGAAATGAATAACTGACAAATTAGTGCACACCAAAGTGGACACCCAAAGACAAAAGAGCCTTGAAAGGCACACTTTACCTCCCAGGAGACGCATCCTTCTGCCGGATCAACAACTTCGCTTTTACCTCTGGGCAGTCTTTTACGATCTGAAAACACGGATGCAAACAACGTGCTGTTAAGTGCTCCGCGAGCAAAGTGCGCTCCTTTCCTCATGGAAAGGAAGCACATGGTGCTTCCTGTTGCAACAAAAGTCACCAACCTCATCCACCTTGTCAGCGTTTGAACTGTCGGTGATGACACACCTGGAGGAAGATTTCAACAGTCTTTGTTTGATATCCTTCGGCGTGAGAAGTGTTGTGGCAGGAATTAGCACTGTTCCTGAAAGGACATGCGATATATGCAAAGATTTTTTTGACGTTGTCCACTGATTCAATTGATGTTCGACACGTACAACACGGAAACAAGTGTCAAATGTACTTTTTTTCATTCGTTGGCATGCAGTCTGAAAATGCCTCGGGAGCAAACAATCGTTCTCCAGTTTTGGTTCACCATGCGTACGAATCAACATTGAACGTAATGATACATGATCACTCGTATACCTGTTCTCATGCAAGCTAGATTCACCAGCCACCACTCGGGAATTCTTGGCAAGATGACCAACACCCGATCTCCAGCTGTCAGTCCACAAGGTCCCGATAAAATGTTGGCACATCTGGAACACATGAACTGCCATCGGACTGTTTTCCTTCTTTCTTGAGCTAATCAATTTTGAGCATGTCTTCGACAACGCTCACCTCTTGGAGAAGTCAGAAAGTTCACGGAAGGACCACTGAATTTTGTTTTTGTCGTCATCCACCCACCAAAATGCTGGGGTACGTTTCACAGACGCCTGAAACATCGACTTGTTGGTTTCCATGTGTTTGTTTTTGACAAGTGAAAACACGTACGAGAATTGAGGCAGGAGATGTTCTGGCCCTGTGTCAAGGCCAAAGCAAAAGACAAATTGACTGCGACACGGTGTTTGTTCACCCACATCACCTCGACAGCTGCCCAGCGATCAACAACATGAGTTGCGAAGTTGAAATATTCCGGTGAAATCAATTTGAAGGATTCCTTCACGCTGTCGTAGTGATTGAATCCCACTGCAGACGGGGCAGGTCCAGTGCTGTACTGGTGGACTGCCTCGATCGTCACATTGCCGCGCTGCCAGAACCTCCTCAAATCAATGAATCTTCGCGACATTGCTCACACTGGCTTAAAATCGAGTCACTGCAATTGCAAAACACGAAGAATCGTTCAAAATTGCCCTGTGGTGGATTAAATTTTCGCAAAACTAGCCAAGCGTGCACAAATTGGGATAAACTACAACAAACCATCAATAGTAGACTTGTGATAGTCAGCAAATAGATATACAAAACCATTGAACAATTTCAACATACAAAATACGAATAGCAATGTGTTATACTTCTATGTCTGTATCGTCCGAAAATTGTTTTGAATTTTGTGTCTGAAGGTCTGTCCAGGGACAAGAAAGATTTGAATTCTTCATGTTGTATTCATGTTGACTATCGCCAGTCTATATGAACGGGTATTAGTCGCGCTTCGCGCCATTTTGCGCCCTTTTTGCGTGCAACAGAGTGGAACCAACGTCGTGAAAACTTTTTTCTGTGGGAAATACGTCAAAGGTTTCGTGTAGTGCTCTGAACGGGACGAGAATCAAGATGTCACGCTACGACCTCGACCGTTTTGACCCAACACCGGATCCAGATCTTGTTTGCTGCATTTGTCAGGCGGTGCTGGACACACCACTTGAAACACCGTGCCGACACGTTTTCTGCAAGGTGGTCTCATTCACGTTGAACGTTCCGCAACTTTCGAAGTCGTTTGCCACTTCAGGACCGCGATCTTCTGGAGAGTGGCGCGTCTGTTCCCACATTGTGCTGTTCTTGGTCCTGTGTGGACAGGAAGTTCGCCAAAAGAGCTGAAATGTGGCTTCAAAGATCACTTTTCTGTGTTTGTGAGCGTATGTGCAAGTGCGTTTCCAGAAGGCGTGGTGGAGACACACGCACGCACAATTTGGTCAGAGACATCTGAACCTTTTCCAGTCTTAAGTGTCTCAAGATGTGGTCTCAAGCAATTTCAATGAGGGAACACACGAATGATCTGTTACAGACGTCCAGTCTTGCAGTTCCGAGTGTGATCACGACTCCTTCAACTTTTGAAAAACATCTTTTCTAGGTGTGCATACAAAGATGGTTGAGCAGTCACCACACCTGTCCTTCCTGCAGAAAGAGCATGAGCAAAGACGACTTAAAAACCGTGCTTCCCATCATCCAGAATATGATTCACCGCCTGCAGATCAAGTGCAAGAATTTTGACCAAGGTTGCAGTCGAACCGTCTCTCTGGAGAACATAGAATCACACGAAAATGAATGTGAATATGAGACACTCCAGTGCAAATGGTGAGTCGCGGTGTTTAGCTGTTCGCGAACCGCAAAAAGAACGAACCAAAGAACCACCGATGGAAGCTGTCCGCATTGAAGGTCGCTTGTCATGAATTGGATTGCTTTTCTGACCGCTGTTTTATCGTAGAAGCTGCGGGTGTTGGATGTGTTTTCCGAAAATTGACGAAAGTTTCCCCCCGCGAGTGCCTGATTTGTTCGTGACTCGTAACAACTGTGGATTTTGTGGCCAAAAACCGACAGTTGCTCGCTTTCTTTGCAGGTTCAAGAATTGTGGTTGTGAAGTTCTCCGAAAAGACAAGGAACAGCACGAGACAACGTGTGAACACAGGGAAATTCTGTGCCCTCATCGCTGCGAGATGAACATCCCTTTCAAGGACTTGCCGAGTCACGACTGCCTTGCATTCCTCAAAGCAACAGTTGCAGGTTCGTAACGAATGTCAAGTCTGCGATGTTTCAAGACTGACAAAACATTTGCCATTGAGTCTTTATCCGTTTTGTCTGAGGCAGTGACTATCGCGCCAATTTTCTTGTTTCGTCGTCAGATGCGCGGTTTTTAGCAGCGCGTCTATTCAATCAGAAAGGTTACTGTACACTGGAGACATGGAAGCCGTTGCATCTTGTTACCTTGCGCAATTTCCAAGATGTACCAGAGTCTTCCTTGCATGATGCGCACACTGAACTTTTGAATAGAAATCGGTGGATTGCCTGGCCATCCACGCACACACCCCTTTCGGTGCTGGTTTTGTGACGAGAAATGCTCGAGTACGGTGTTCACACAGACACGTTCTTGGAAGCGAGCCTGTGTATTTTGCAATCGCAACAGGGCGACCCACTAATGCCCTGTGAAAAGTCTTGCAAGACCCAACTTGGCGAGGGTAAGTGTCAGGGATTGGACGTGCCCAGGTCTTGGACTGTGCTTGTCAGCACACCAGTTTCTTTTTTGCAGACCAGGCCGCAAGGATCGACGCCCTGACAAGCGAACGCGACAAGTTGCAACAGAAAAACGAAGAGATCAGCAAGAAGCTTGCAGACGCTTCAGAGCGACTGCGTCGTCGTGGTCCGAGCAGTTCCGTGAGTGATGATGACGTCAGTGACTTCAACGACAACTTGTCCTTCGTTTCACTGGGTCTCCTCGACTTCGCCCAGGGCGCAGGCTCTCCAATATGGACGGTGTCGTCCAACGCAGATTCCATGAGATCCAGCCCTGGTAGTGATTTCAACGAAATTGGTTGGAACAACATCGCCAATGCGAACGGTAGTGAAGGCAGCCAGACCAGTGGATTCATTGCTGAAAGTAGTGGTTACGACCAGTCTCCGATCAGAGAAGATATCGACATCGATGAACTGTTGAACTCGGGTGTTGACAGTGGAAGCGAAGCGCGCAGCGAGTCCTTTCACAGTACAGGCGACTTTTATAGTCCAGGGAACGCCCGGCCTGCGTCTCCAACTCCTCCCTTCCGAAATCCATTCTCAGATGAAGAAAGCTCTCAGCGCGGTGATTTCCAGTTTGAAACCATTTCCTCGCCTGAGCGGAGTCCAAGGTCCACTTCAAACTCCAACCCAATGGCGGGATTGAGACGCAATCAAAATCAAACGACATCAAATGCAGTTTGCGAATCGAACCTGGACGCTGTATTTCGGTCCACCTCGCAGAGAACGTCAAATGAGAATCGAGACGCATCAGTTTCGTCAAATGCAAACGAAGTAGGATGCCCGCCAAGAGCAACTTCCCCCTTGGGATTGCAGTCCAGACTTTTAGAAATTCTGCAGTCAGTACGGGGTTCTCGATCTCCTCTTGAGACACAGCCTTCTGTCCAGGAGGCCGACATGAGGGACGCGTTGGATCTCACTGCACCGGAAAACGAGGCGCAACACGAACTTTCGGACGAAGTTGTGGAAGTCTCTCCAAGCTGTGCGTCCTCGTCGTTCAGATCTGTGCAAGACTTCAGTGACGACAATCTGGGTGATGAAAGCTCAGATGACTTTGTTGGATTTTCAACCTCAGATCCTGCGTCTTCAGAGATTGGTGATGCAGAGATGCCTTCAAGCACAGATGACAGGCTCGTTGACGACGGTCTCCTGTCCGATGATGACGTGACCGAACTTGTCAGAAGCGCCGTTCAAACCCAAAATTTAGCGAAAATGGTAAATCACCGTCGGAGTGACGCAGACAGCCGAGCGAGCGTGGAGGAAGTCATTCAAGATCAGCAAACTGGACACGCAGCTGTTGGCGCTGAGAGGGATCCCACTTCAGAGACGGCAAACGAGAAAGTTGTGAAAACCAACACGACTGCCGATTCCCCCACAAAGCAGCCAGTGGTGATGTGCACGAGCGAGACACTCGCGCGAAAGGAGTGGCAGAGGCTTCTGGACGACTTCGATCCAGACAGCGAAGGGGCCGCTGGTGATGACGCGGCACAGCTGAACGACATTCCTGCTTCACCCGCTGTTGTGCCGAGACACAGTCTTTCAGATCAACCAACATCAAATGTTCACGCCGTTACAACTAACAGCAGTGCGGAGAAAATGAAAGCTGCGTGTATGAGACGAAGGTCTGCTGCCACTGATTCATCAGGTTGTAGTGTCGTCGAGGTTCACTTGCCATGTTCCATTCTCAAAACGGCTGGTGACTCAGTGGGCCCGTGTGAACCAAGTCGCAAACAAACCCCAGGCGGATCAAGAGCTGACGCTCGTGAAAACACAGAAAATTCCGACAGAGAGCAGGATCAACGTTTGGAATTGCTGGAGGAACAGTATGCTTTGAAGAAATCAAACAAAAGTCATGATGTGGAGAGATATGTCAGCCACGTTCAGAGAATGATGTCCAGTCAAGTGGCTGCTGGAGGAAGAAGCGCAAGTGCGAGCAGTTGCCAGTCGGAGGATGACGGCGCAGAGGGTAGACTGGCGGTGAAGAGAAGAGCTGACCAGTGTCAAGAAACGTTGGTTGCCAAGCGACAGTCATTGAGCCATTGCAAAAATGACGATGGGAAATTTCGAAGGTCGGAAAGGGCAGTGGCCACTTCAGCTCAGGAATTTGAAAACGAAACCAACCAACTTGAAATCCAACCGAGCGGGTCGCAGCTGGGCCCCAGGGGACGTTCTGTGGACACAAACTCAACCTCGGGGAGAGCGACTGCAGGACGACTCAGGGTCACTGATGTCGCACGGACAACACGCGGAGAGAACTCGACCTGGGATTCCAAGAACTTGAACATCTCTCTGAACGTTGCGATAAATCTGGACAAAACGCATCTGGATCGTGTCCCCAAAGCAGCTGGACAAGTCGAAGTCTCGGGTGCCTCTCAGCGTCCAGGAAGGCGCATTTCGAGAAGAAGCGAACCGCAGTTCGAAGCCAGGAGCAGGGCTCTGAAGAAAAGCAGGCCGAGCTCAGCTTGGGACAGCGGGGAAGGAGGTGGTCATGTTTCCACCAGCAGCGCTCAGGGCGGCTCAGCTGGTGCGCAGCACGCTGCGGGCTCCGCGAGTGCGACACCAGGTGCGAGTTTGAGCAAAGCCCCACCAACGGCAACAGTCACACGCGCGTCGCTGGCGGCGCTGCGAAGAGTGAAGCGCCGACGTCGTGTGGCGGCTGCGCGTGCGGAGCAGCGACGACCCGACTGCACCTCCGACAGCGACTCGGCCGACGACGTCGACTGGCAGCCCAAGAGCAACGACGCGTCGTCTGACATCAGCATTCCTTCGTCTGAGGAGGAGCCGGAAAAGGAAATCAACTACAAACTGAAGGTCCCTCTTCCTGCCGCCGCTCTGCTTGAAAAATATCAGGATTGCGACGACTCAGACGAAAGTTGGACTCCACCTGAAAAGTAATCTCGTGTGAAAGAAGTATTTTTGTGATCAGATGCAGTGCCTGCAGCAAACGATGCGAACTTTCTGCCTCGATGAAAACGATGAGATTCAATCAATCGTGAAGACTTTGGTGTGCTATGCCACGAAAACCTGCAATCAGTGGATGGTTGCATTTACCCCAGATCAAGTTGTTCCGTTTCTTTTGTGATGTAAATCAAGCGTTCGCGTTTTGTCTTTTCACATAACCGAGAAAATTCAAGTTTGTGTTTGCGTTGATGTTCGTGTTTGAACGTGTTTGCTTCCTGCCGTCGGTATCTGTGAAAAGATCAAATGCAAACACAAACTTTTGAGCGTTCTTTTGTGCAAATTTTCTTGCTGTTAAACTTTTTGCTGGCACTTCGAAATACCAGGTTCTTCAGATCTCTGGTGGCTCAGCGTTCTTTGTTGTTTTTAGGTGATTTGAGGAGCTTGGTCCGATTTGTGAGCTTTTGGAAAAAGCGAGCGAAATCGGAGTGAGCGAAATCAAATCACCTATAGGCAGCCTCTTCCAAA
>JAAUXT010027042.1_pt1 | contig 12749 bp, 13 predicted proteins | sample 7278171 | NCBI WGS metagenome assembly JAAUXT01 (sample SAMN14350112, study PRJNA611818) | marine sediment metagenome | isolation source: surface marine sediment (1.8m) | place: French Polynesia: Moorea | collected 2018-08
ACCAGAGGAGGAGGAGAGACCCCCACCACAAGAGAGGAGTTGGATTGCAGTGCTGCAATTTGCACAGATTGTTGTAGTTGTCTTTCTGTCTTCAGAGGATGTCTGCTTTTTTTCAATAAAAGCATCTTTTCTGAAAGATCAATTGCTCTTTTCTGATCTTCTTTCTGATCTTCTTGTCCATGGGGTGGGGGGCAGCTGGCCACTGGAGCAAGCGGCTGGTTACTGGAGCAAATTCCAAATTTGCTCCAGTGACCAGCCGCCCCACTTTTCTCAGCAACTACATGAGATAGAAATATGAAACCAAGTGCACCTGAAAGCCTTTTTCAAGAGCTTTCAGGTGCACTTGGATTCATCTTTCTATCTCATGCAGTTGCTGAGAAAAAGACCAACATGTGAGCGACAGACACCACAGAGACCAAGTACCCGGCCGGCCACTGGAGCAATACTCTATCTGCCTTTCTCCTTCCCCTTATCAGCCAACCACCCCCTCATTGATGGTCGCGTAGCTGGCCATCCAGGTGCCGCTGACGGCTTAAAAACCCTTAGCATTCATGTGTGCGTCTGTCTACTTTGGACTGTCACCTCCCACCCCCCAGCCCTGACCCGGAAAAGACTGACAGAAGTGACGCGACCATCATCCGGGTCCGTTCACCGGACTTACTTGTTAGTCAAGCCCCTCTATTGTAGTGATATCACAAACACACATGTTGGTATCTCAGGAGAGACTGTCCCCAAGGGCGGGAACCTCCATATTTATTGAGTACAGTGGTGCCATCTGAAGGGCAGTGGTTCTAAATTCATAGCTGGTGTGTCACACCACACTCCTCCCCCACCAGGGGGCACTGGCCTCTACAGCCAATTTTAATTATTCTGAATATTTTTACAACAATTAATTATATACATTAAACAGGGAATAGATGTATAATATCAAAATTCTGCTATTTTGCTGGTAATTACCCAGCATTCCTCCCCCCAGGGGCTGATCACATGACCCTTCGAGGTTTTCCCTCTCTCTTTGACTGTCATGGTGGTCAACCCAGGATGTGTACAGCAGGCAATTACCCTGGAAGAGATCAATTTGCTTTCATTTCTTCACCAGAATGTGGTCAGGAAGCTTGAGGTGGAGGTGGCTGCCCAGGGGTTGGCTGAGACCCATCCCCAGGTGCTGAGAGCTGTGATTCAGCACTTTAATTTGGGCCCTGCGTCCAATAGAAATTTCAACAGGCTCGTCTGGCACATTGCCCACGGGCAACAGTAGGTGAGTGGTTCTCAAGTCACTCCACATATCAATCAGCCACCCACCCATCCCTCTCACCATCTGACTGCCCCCCTCATCAGCCACCCCCCCACACACACACACACACTTGTTCGTGTTGCTCTATATTGAGAAACCCGAACAAGCAAACCCAACAAACCATCTGAAAACCTCAAGAAGAAGGGCTGCACCACAACAAACTGCTCCAATTCATGGGTTCTCCGAATGGAAAGCGCTTTGATTTTCTGCGGGAACATCTTGGAACTGATCCACTCAGTGAGAACCAACAATGCGTGTTGAACCATCAAAAGAACTCTCACCTCTGCCGTGGCACACGTGCGAAACCTCGCTCGCACACACAACAAGAAATCAGTGAAAAAGCAACACCGAATATCGCTCGACAATCGATTCCGTTTTCTTCACACGATTTGAATGGTTGACCCATGCTTTGTTTGATGTTACTTCTTCACGTAAAATCTATCAACAGACCCGTTGCAAAGAAATGGCATGTCAAAATATAACTACAAAACACCGTGATGAATCTGTTGAACTTTTTCTTATTTTTGATCCCGCGAGTAAACTTTTATGATTTTTCAGCAGCAGACTTGCTCTTGGTTCCGGTAGGAAAAACTCTGCACCGTGCTGACACCTGAAAGTTGCGTATGTGATTAAACCATCGATCGCAAACGTTGTTAGCGTGGGGAACTTTTTCATGTCAAAATTTCGGCTGTGCACGCGTGAATATCCTGTTGTGCCTGAGTGCGAAGTTTCCTTGTGGATAGGGAGGTAATGTATGGTTGTTGAAAGGTGAAAAGTCTCTGAGAGTGTTGCTTTCGTGTGGCAGGTGTTCGCCGGATCGAAGCTGTTTCCTGTCCAGCTTCACCGCTGGAGGGAAACTTTGGCCGCTCTTGTCTTTTGACCGAACGCAGCAGGGCGTCTAAAAATGCGGTCCACTCAGGCGCAAGAGCACGGCGAATTCCAGATCGGGGTTGGGGTCCGGTATCCGACCCTCAGAGGCTCAAACAAACTATAATTAGGGGGGGGGGGGGTCAGGTTTCGGGGGTCTGGGCTCTTTGGGGAGTTCACGGGTGGTGCGACCAGAGCCAGAACCATCAAGTACTGACCTTCAATGGCGAGACGTTTCCACCTCCTGGGCCAAGCGAGACTGATCAGGCATTGGTTTTGGATCAGTACTAATCCATAAAAATAGTTTCCACTGTTTTACAGTCTGCTTGGGAACAAATTGGGTCACTTTGTGCAATAATTGCAGAGGGTTCCATGACCATTCTCAGAATTAAATGATAGATCCTCATAGAAATCAGCCTTGAATTGCAAATCTATGTATGCAGATGATTCTTGTGAAAAGATATTGAAATGCTAAAAATGGCCACTGAGGCCAGTGCCCCCTGGTGGAGGAAGAGTGTGGTATAATATACCTTGCCTGAATTGTCATAACTACCACTAGATGGCATAAAATGTCTGAATAAATAGGGAGATTCCCGCCTCAGAAGGCAGTCTCTTCTGAGATACCAAACTGATCGTTTGTGAAATCACAACAACGATTTGGGTTTTGTGTCCTGAATCCCCACTTCACAACATGATCTGGAGAACGTCAGGATCAGAGGAACACAAATGCAACACTTTTCCGTGTGTACATGTTTTTCGAAGTTCAAATTCCCCAGGAGGTCAACCTTCGCTGATTGGGTGCTGTCTGGAAACTTGTGTGTATGCGTGCGTTTGTGTGTGTGTGTGTGTGGGGGGGGGTCAACGTGTACCTTCGTTCCCCAAGTACACCAAAAATAAACACAATGCACAAAAAGAACCACTTCACGTGTGCACGGATGAAAAGTCTGAATGAAAAAGAACTCAAAGCATTGCGTGTCTGCCATTGACCAAATTATCAGTTTATGATCACCGAGCATTTGTGTTTGCCTTGCAGCTTTTGGGTCGCCATGGAAACTGAAGAAGAAACTGCAGATTGGTCGATACAACAACGCGGCAAATTGGCGTGAAAACAGCTTGTTTTCAAGTGGAACTTGATCAGTCAAGGAGGAAGCAAGAATGAAAATGGAAGTTCATGAACGCCAGTACAAGCAAAGAAAAGGGCTTCTGCGCGAGTTTCACAGAAAGGCAAAGGCAGCTTTGTCGCCGAAGGAGCGCAGCTATCTTTACGGGTCACTCAAGGAATACCAGGCCTACAGACAGGTGAACAACTTTGTGTCTTTGTTCGCCAGAGCCAGCATCGATATTCGGATTGTCACAGTCGGAAGGTCAAAAGATGCGTTGTGAACATTGACATTGAATCATCTCACCTGGACATTCTCGCAAAAAGTTGACGAAGGCGTCCTCGTTTGGGCTTCACATCAAATGGGACCAGGACCAGAACACTTCAGTCCACACCCCGTTCCACTGCAGTTGAATGAAAGTTCTGTCACCATCGTGTTTTCAGGTGGACACGCTGATGGAGTACCTCTTGGTCATCCTGGACACGCCTACCAAGCTAGACCTGCTGCGCGACGTGCGTCTGCTGCTGCCCGTCGCTCACATCACGCGATTTGATGCGCTGGCTCCGTACCACCAGATGGCGAACCCACCTCCGGGCTACAAGCAACAGGTCAGACAGAAGGAATGTGCGCCAGGGAAGATTGTCTCTCATTGGTGGTGAATCTGTCTCAGAACAGTTGTGTTTGGAAGCGTTTGTCTGGACAAATTTACTTTCCCCCACACATGCCAGGTTTTCAAGCAAGAAAGTTAATTTTGTGTGCGGTCGATTTGTATGCAGGTTGTTCCTGCGATGGCAGTGAATGGACCGACGACGGCTGAAGAGGTAGAACCGTCGTACGCTACGTTCCCACGAGCTCAGGAGAAAAACACCGATCAGCACCATTTCCTGACTGTTCCAAGGAAATCACACAGCCACAATCACGTCGCAAAAAAATTGGTTCGAAGCCACTCAGCGAGTGCAATGAGAATTCATTCCAACAAGACACCAGTGAACCAGAGAAGAAACATCGCTGCAGCAGGTGCTTCTGGTGTGACATCCATCCCTGTCGTCACTCCAAAGTCGCACCGCAAGGAACCAGCAGGAGTACCGGTGATGCTGTTGAATGGTGAATATGACAAAATGTGTTCCTGTTTGTCACGTTTCGATTGCGGCCTTTTTCCAGAAAAGTCTGTTGTGTCCCAGAAACACACGGAAACGTTGTTTGAAAATGTTTGTCGTTCTCATGTTGTGGTGAATTGCAGGCGCGGCGGACGGTGTCGAGGACGCGGCGGCCGAGGGCGTCACGCTGCTGATGCTCAAGGACGCGGGGCGCCCGCTCGGCTTCAGCGTGCGCGGCGGCTCTGAACACGGACTTGGCATCTATGTCAGCGAAATCGACCCTGACTCCATTGCTGGTGAATGAACAAAACTGTTGAGGACAACGGGGACCTTTGCGCGATCGCTGAAGTTATCGATTGAAAATGACGATTCATCCAATTGCCATTGCTTTTTGAGAAAACAGATTGACAATTTGTGCCGAATTGCAGAAGCGAGTGGGCTGAAGGTGGGTGACCACGTGACGGAGGTGAACTCGGTGTCGTTCGACAACATAGCCTCGAGCAGCGCAGTCAAGGTGCTGACCGGCAGCAGGCGACTGCGCGTCACGGTGCGCAGGGTCGGCAGGGTGCCCAGCTACAAGTTCGCCAGGGAAAAAACGTCGTGGTACGTCCACCGAGAAACAACGAGTCGTGTAGAAGGTCATTCGTGAGATTTGTTCCTGGCGATAACTGTCCAACAGACGTACAAATTTGTTGATTTGATCTGATCAGGTTCGACACGTCGAGCGGACACATCGTGCTAGGAGACCTGGAGGACCAGGGTACGTTCCACTTCCCCACCGGATTGGCGTTCGTAGACTCCATCGAGCGTCGGATTCACATGTTGGTGGGACGCGCCGATCAATATCTGGGTTTCAACATCCGCGGAGGCAGCGAGTACGGACTGGCGATCTACGTCTCACGGTAAGAGCAGGCTTGTTTAGGAACGTTTCTCATTTTGCAAAATTCCCTTTTGAGACTCTGACAAACTGCAACATCGGCACGTTTTGTCATGCCACCTTGGGCTTCCCGGAAGAAACTCTGATGGTGTATCTCGACAGAAATTTTCTCGGGTTCAGGTGCGCACGTTTGAAGCTGAGCTTCACGTCACCCCTCTCCCTGTCCAATCAGTGAGGTGCCTCCCACAGCTTGGGCCACAATGAGGAGCACGCGAGTCGGCGGTACTGACAAGGTTGTTGTCCTTTCATTTCAGAGTGGATGCCGGTGGGTTGGCGGAGCAAAAGGGTCTGAAAGTTGGCGATCAAATTGTTGCTGTAAACGGCACGAGTTTTGAGAACATCACGCATTCGAACGCCGTGGACATTTTGCGTTCGAACGCCACACTGATTGTGACAGTCAAGGTGAGATTTGCTGCATTTTCCGAGCAAGTGTTGTGCAATTTTGTTTCTATCATTCCGAGATGCACATCGCACTGAATATTTCGTACTCAGGATGTTGGGAAGTACCCAGCCTTCAAGGAGATTTTTGCGGAGTACAGTTGGATTGACTGCGGCACAGGATGCGTCACCCAATCAAGTAAGTTTGTTTTGTTACCTTTGCACAGAATATAGAGCTGCGAACGGGACGCGTTCCATACATGACGTGCAGGTTTCCTTGCTGCGCATGGTAAACGGACATGTGTCCACGAAAAAGATTTTACTTGCCAGCATCTTCCCTTCAAATTTTATGCGACACCAGACACAGATTTGCGCACAGTGGATGAACCTCTGTCTTGTCTGATTTACGCCAAACGCAGAGACTTACAGGAAGCAGCTGTTCGGTACTTTTAAGTGTCGAAAATCCATAGTTCCTTAACAGAAACCCGCTTATGTGCTCGCCTTGCTGAAGACATAGATCTTCCGCAGCCGCGCTGGCAAATCGTCTGTCCAATGCCTTGGTCTGTCTGTCGTGATGTTTTGCCTTTTCTCTGCAATGGTCTGTTCAATTGAGCTCGAAAAACCGATTCCACGCGCCGGGAAGAAAAATGACGTCAAAAAATCTTACCGAACAAGTCATCATGTTCCAACACAGCAAAAAAAAAACTCAACGTACACTGTATCTTGCTCTGGGATTTTCAATGTCTGAACTTTCTGCGAATTAACTCCAGAGCAATTGAACTTGCAACCCCTTGTGTCCAAATTGTCACTCCCACGTTGAACTGACGGGACCGTGACAAGTCTTTGACCTGAGACTTGTTTGCCCTGCACGTCTGAGACATCTGACTCAAGAGAGCAAGTTCCGACGGAGCCATGGCAGGTCAGCTCTCGCCAGGTTTCAGACCAAGTGGTTTCGCCAGGTGCTTGCCTGGGTTTGCTGACGACAAGCGCAGCTGGAGTTGGTCAGATTTGGAGTGGAAACCAAGGTTCACGCTTCCGCCCTTTCAGGAGCTTGAAGAACTGTGTTCCTTGTCCTGAAAACAGTGCACATTTTTCAGTTTTGGACATGTCATCTGCGAGAACAGGAGGAAGTATGTGGCAAAAGTGTTTTTGTGCGGACTTACAGGCAGCATTTGTTGTCTGCAGAGGGTGCCGTTCACTTTTTGTGCGTGACGCTCAGCTGTTCAGTGTCCAATCACCTGTACATACAGCTGTGTTTGTCTGTGAAACACAGCCTCGTGGATCAAGGAGGCGTCTCGTCTCATCCTGTGTCTACATTTGGTGTGTCTTCGACATGAGCAGCTCTAGCTCGTGCCTTGTTCTGTCACGCGTGTTTCGACAGTCGTCTCACTGCCTTGTTTCTCACGTTCCCACACAAACCTACTGGAGTGCACCACATTACTTCGTTCTCCGCTTGTACATTGTTCTCATTTTCAACATAACAATTTGCCACCATCAAACTTGTGATAAAATGAGACGTCAGTTTCGAAACAATGTGAAACGTTTTCTCACTGGTTTCTAACGGGCTGTTCGATTGGCTTTGACAGGATCTGGAGAAATCAGTTCCGTGCAGGTGAACACGCCGCGCCCAAGCCTGGACGTGGGTCGCATCGCGCGTCAATTTCCCGTCGAGACGCGGGTCGATGCGCACGCGCAGACGGACACCGAGGAGACAGACGACGAGGCGACGCTGCCGCCGCTCGCACCGCGCCACGACCTCTTTCTCGACACAGGTGCGTCAACTTTTCAAATGAAGTCTCAATGTGCGATGTCGTCGGTTTCTGCACAAAAACAACTTTTGTGACCCTGAGCTGCAATTTGTATCATGACAGGAGCACGCAAAATGTTCTGTTCTCCTGCAGGCGTCCAGACCGACGATGAGGACTACGAAGTGCGCGAAGCTCTCCAAGGCGACTCGTACCACATTGAACAGGAATCCACATCCAGTTCGTCGACCAATCGCAGTTCCAAGATGCTGCTTCCCCGCAGTAGAGACCTGGTTCTGGTTGAAAAGCCGACACAGACGAAATCAAAAACAGACACGGAGACAAAAAGGTTGTTGTACTTGTCCGGACATTTTGGGAACTTCGGTTCCCTGGCGCAATGCTCACCATCCCTCAAACTGAAAAAAACACGTTTGAGTTGTGTGTTTGTGTTTGTCTTGTTCGCAGCAAGGACACCTCGATATGGTCGTTGAGGAAGAAGGACAAACCGAGATCAACGATCGGGGTAATGGCGCTTCAGCACGAGGCGCATCCGAATCAAGTGGCCAACGGTTCCACCAAGACGCTGCAAAGAACGTCGAGTTTGGTGGAGCCGAATGGTGGGTGAATTTTTCAACCCCAGTTGCTGTCATTTGCGTCGTGAGAGCATCAAGTGAAATACTTCCTTTCGTGCACCAGGCAACGATCCAAGACGACGTGCGGTGGACAGTTCAGGAAAGAAGACTCAGAAATCCAGGACGTTTCGAGAAAAACTTTTTGGAACGAAGCCTCGGGACAAAGGAAACTCCACGCAAAGTTCGTCTTGGTCAACAAACACAAAAGAGAACTGTAACCAAGTTTCATCAGATGTTGTTTTCAAGTGTTGTATTGCTCACGTATTTGCGTTTGTTTCCAGCGAAGAAAAAGAACCGACAGACTGTGAGCAGTGTCAACTTCAGCTACAGCAAAATGGAGGATCCAGAAGCAATGCTTTACGAAGGTGAAAGCATAAACATCAGTGTCTGAAAGAGAAGTTCCAAGGTGGCCAACGCAAGGAAAAGGGAACAAGTTTCGATGTGATGCAGGGCATACCACTGCACTTGTTTGGTTTTTGACTGGACCGCACGGTGTTTTGACCTTGATTTTTCATTTTGCGTTTCAGGACAAATTGACCAGACTGTGTTCGCACACGGTGTCGGTTCTCAGCTGATGCTGCACGAAACGATGAACCACCCGTCGTCGCTCGGCATGATCGAAAATACCGCAAAAAAGCTGTTGCGCAACGAAGATGAGGTCAAAGCGATCATGCGACACATCAACTCGGTGTGTGCTCTGACCAAGTGTTCAAAATGGTTTGGACATGTGGCATCGTGTCGCTGAAGCTCTGAGTCTAATGTTCTGTCTTTCAGTACGAAGAACAACGTAAAGTTGCCCGTTTCGTGCCTCCGTTGCTTGCAATTTTGGACACACCAGAGAAAATGACTCTGTTGAGGGAAATCAGGTGCGTACGGTTTGGACTTCAGCGTTTCTGAAACAGAACAATGCACGTGGATTTCAATCCCAAAATTTGAACGGTTGGCCACTCAGATAATCCCGCTCTGTTTTCGTCTCAGGGGGATCGTTTATCCCGGAGACATCGGCAAATTTGACGGGCTTGTGTCTCAACATGAACTGAAGGCGTACGCAGAACTCACGCACAAGCAGCAGAAAACTGATGAAAACGAAGCCTCCAAAACACGCGATGGTCAGGAAACAGCAAACTTTGAAATGCTCCAAAAGCTTCGGTGTGCCGAGCACCAGAGGGCAACAAATTGTGTTTTTCCCGCAGATATTAGATTGAACAAACGAACGAGAAGTGCCAGCGACACTGTGGGGCAGGACGTGAAGCCTCGAGAGGGCGAGCGATTCGTGGAGTTGAGGCGGAGGCGACACAGTTTGGGCACTGACGTGGACCTGGACACCAGTCAAGAAGTAAGTGAGCTGCTCGTGCCGATTGATGCTCGTCGTTGGGAATGATCTCCTTTTCGCCAGAGTGCACTGGGCAAAGAACCTAAGTGTGGTGTGAAGAATTGCTTCAACACTGTTGTGGATCTCCTGTAGGTCGTCATCCCTGCTGATCCTGACAGCAATTTTGTGGCCACAATTCACCGCCACCGGAGCAACTCTAAAATCTACATCGCAAAGGTTGACGAGAAGGGCACGACTGGTGGAGAAGTCTTGACGGAAGAAGACGAATCACAAATCATTCCTGCTCCCAGGTCTGCAGTGCGCGCTGAAACGTGTTGGTTTTGTTTTCTGCACTTTCAGCAAACAGATAAGACCTGTGTGGTGTGCGCTAATTGGTGTCAAAAACCAGATACATGTACTTTTGCTTTGATCTTCAGGCAATTTGATGGGAGTGACCCGGGTTCCGTGCTCAGTGCCTCCAGCACTTCTTCGATCGGGTCAAGCGGGGTGATCGGTGTGTACAGCGTCGCGCGGCCGGCGGACGGCGGCGCCGGGATGGAGTCGATCCGCGAGGACGTGACGGACGAGTCGGGCGTCGTACTGCTCAGCTCCACGCCTCTTCACACGCCCACCACCAGCGTGCACGACCTCCCGTAAGTGCGCAGGTCACCAGCGAGTTGCGTTCTCGGTCAGCCTGGAGAAGTGTTTGACTCGCCTCTTTCGCAGTGTGAACTGTAATGACGTCCATCTTGTGTCTGCCATGTGGCTTGTGTTTTAAATGAATTTTCGGTTTGTTTGTGCAGAAACGCTGCCACAAGAAACGGAAAGGGCATCAACGCGACTGACGATGACAAGTTCCAACGGACGAGCGGCTCGGGTCGCGAACTCGACTCCGATCCTGAGGATCAGGACCTCAGCGCCCTCATCAGCGCGCAGGACTCGACCTTCAACGACTCCAGCCTCGCGCCGCTGCCGCTCGACTCGCAGTTCCCGGCAGAGTCCACGTCGGCAGCGAGCTCCCCTCGCAGCGCGCGACACGGGTCGTACGATGTGAACCCGGCGCAGTGGGCAACGTCACCGACGGCGGCGCCGCGTGCCGTTTTCACCCCTCCTCCTCCGCCCGATTGTCCTCCACCTACGTATCCGGACGCCACCCACCAACTGTACAGACCTCAGGAAACGGGCAAAGTGCTGTACACCCATCCACAGTCTGATATAGATGAAATGTTGAGCGACAGTGAAGAGGACGACGGCTGGAGAGAGTGGCTCGCTTTAGACACGGACAACTCGAACGCCATTCTTCCGACAGAGACGCGGAGCCACGGAACAGTAAGCACACTGAGAGAGAGCTTGTCACTGTTGAGACCAACCACTTCAGCCACCAGTACCAGCCATCACTGGGGAGACAACACCACCAGCTCGGTCAACAACAACAATGCCGCTCTAGGGGTGGGCAAACAAGCGGACAGGGAAGAGGAGTCTATCCACTACGTCATGGAGTCGCCGTCCAGGAGTATGACGTCAGCTCGCAGCTCTCCCGTCGTCAGATTGGTGCCCTCAGGTCGCTCAACCCCGAACTCGCACCAAGACAGCGCGGCCAGGTCACCGGGTCGGGCGTCACCGGGAACGAGGGCGTCTTCAAACAGAACACATCCCATCGGATTTCCGTCGGGAGGCTTTGCGTCCACGTCAAGAAGACATTTTGTGCACTCTGACAGTCAGGAAGACGAAGATGAGTCGGATGTCAGATTCAACGAGGAATTTCTGATGCAAAATTTGCAGCGGAAAGGAGATGTGTATGAAGAGGAACATGAAAGGGAAGATGTCATCTTGCTGGTTCTGGGCAAAGACCGAAAATCGTTGGGTAAGTCAAAAACACACGGTTTCTCCTCATCCTAGAAAATATAGAAAACCTTGACCTGTCCTGGACAACGTTTTTGTGCCACACAATCTGGATAAAAGATTCTGAATCACGGGAAAATCTGTTTTACTGTCCTCAAGTTGCACAAATCTCTGGCTTGTCGTCTTTGCACACGGTGTGTTTTGAATGATTTTGTCGTGCAGGGATGAGCATTTCTGGTGGGGTGGACAGCGCGACGCAGCCCGAGATCAGGATTCAGACCATCTACCCGGGAGGAGCGGCCGCCGAGGACGGAACTCTTCTCGTGAGTTGTTCACATTCGCGTCAGGTTGGAAAGGACTGAATTGGGTCTTTGGTTACCCGTTTCACAGACATCCAACAACAAACAAGACACTCTTGACAAATTTTGAAACGTCATTTTCTTTTCCTTGATTGTGCTTGTTGGGTGGGTTGGAGACATACCGTACCGTGCCGAGCCTCTCATGCGAATGGTTGGGACCCGTCCTTCAAGAGGGATGGACAGATTCTCCTTCACCATGGATGTACCACATACAAGTTCCTCCTTCTTCAATTCCCGACCTTTGTGCCCCTATCGTTTCTTACCACTCAACTTATTGTTTCCTTTCTGCATCTTCAGCCTGGGATGAGGCTCTTGTCGATCGACGGTCGATCTCTGGACGACTGCACGCACCAGCAGGCGGTCGACGTGATCCGCAGAGCGTACACAAACAAGCGCATCCCCGTCATGAAGATCGTCGCAGTGCCCACCGCACACGCATTCCAGGCTTCCCAGCTGTGAAGTCGTAGCGCATTGATCTCTGGTCATAAGATCTCTAGTCGTCTCTGGTCGGTTCATTCCATTGCGACATTTTGCTACTTTTACACAGGTGTTGGATTTACAAGCCTTTTGGTTGTGCTTTTACTTTTTACGCCGCTTTGGTATTTGCAGGTTTGACGAAGTTTGTGGTGCATGTGTGTGGTTGGCAGTTGAAAATCCGGTTTTTGCTTCGCAGTGGTCTCTGGCGGATCCAGGATCCAGGGGTTGGGGTGGTTGACCTCAGCCTTGGCCAGTCCTGGGAGACTCGAAAATGGGGAAGTCTTGCTTGGAGAGTGAGAGAGGGCCAAAGTACAATTTCAAAGATTTTTATATGTGAAAGCAAATCCAGGAGACGAACCAATTCCAGAGATCATCGTTGGGGAAGGGAGGGGGTACGCTGGAGATCCGCTGGAGGTGTTACCCGTTCACGAAGGATTGTTTTCCTTTTTTTACACTTGCCGTGTGTTCCATTCACGCTTTTCCAGGAGGTGTTCCTCCCGAGGAAAATGAAAACGTTCAGTGTGACCAAAAGAATTTCAACCCAAGTGGAAGGTTGTGTCGAGCCACACTCTTGAAAATCGTAATGTAAAGGTGATGGTGTACGCGGTAAGAGCCATCAAAAGAGTTCCCGCTGGTTCCTGCCATTTTTCGTGTCTTACCGATCCATCGCAGTCGGTTGTGAACTTTCCTTGCGTCCAGAAATGAGAAC
>JAAUXT010011200.1_pt1 | contig 12747 bp, 8 predicted proteins | sample 7278171 | NCBI WGS metagenome assembly JAAUXT01 (sample SAMN14350112, study PRJNA611818) | marine sediment metagenome | isolation source: surface marine sediment (1.8m) | place: French Polynesia: Moorea | collected 2018-08
AAAAAAGCGAGCCAAATCAGAGTGAGCCAAATCAGAGTGAGCCAAATCAGAGTGAGCCAAATCAGAGCAAGCCAAATCTGAGTGACCCAAATCAGAGCAAGCCAAATCAGAGCAGGCCAAATCAGAGCAACTGAAATTTCCTCAAATCACCGCGAGCTCCATGGAGCTATTTTTGTTCCAAGATCTGATCAAAACAGGATTTGTTGTTTTCAACCAGCTGGACACTCCATCCATGTGGACGAGAATCAAAGTTTTGAACGAGTGTGTGCTTTGGTCATCGCAAAAACTTGTGTGAATTTTACGGCGGGAATGGTGCGCAGAAAGCCCCCGCTGGAGCCACTCGGAGAACTAGTGCACTTGGGTTGAGTTAACAGACGTCATTGAAAAAAGGTAAATATCGTGTGTTATGTTGATTTACTGACTCAACAATGGATTGTGGAAGGCACAAAGGAACATATTTTGACTCTTGATGTTGTCAACAATATCATATTTATCTTACATTGTGCTGAAAACAACAGGTTCATTCAACTCGCCTGAAATCGTTCCGCCTCAGTGACTTCCAATTTTGAAAACTCCTGTCAAATTTCCCTCTCTTTCTATCGCAGAGTATTGTCTTGTGGTGCGCAAGTAACGCGTGCCAAATGTTTGCCGAGATTGCCACGAAATGTAATAGTTGTAAAATGTGAAAATTCATGGCGGCACTAACTTGTCTCGGAGGGATAAGCCGGTTGAAGCTGTCAATCGACCAAGGGTCGAAGTCTGTTGAGGATGACCATTTTGAGCAAGTTTTATCAGTCTGGGTCACAGTCGAAGGGTTCAATGTTCAGCTTCGCTCGATCTCTGAGCAGGACTGTGCACACAGCGGCCATGTACAAGGGCACGATGAAGGGGGTCGTGTTCACCGGGACCGCAGCTGTCCTCTGGCTGTTCTTCGGATTCTCGCTGACCACAGCTTCGCTCCTGTCGTTCGCTGCGTATCTTGCGACAGGAGGCTGGAGGTTTGCTGAAGTCGTGGTCAGGACGTTGCCGAGAGATCTCAGGTGGGTTCCACTTGGACTGATCGCATGTTCAGTTCGCGTCAGTTGAATCGAAAAGGCTGGAGTGAGTGTTTCCATCACACACGTGCCACCATTGCCGGGCAACTGTTCAGGAACATCAAAATTTTGTTGTAAGGATCAATCTGGAGTGTGTGGTTGTCAAAAGAATCTGAAAAGAGTTAAATTCAGTGCAGAACGACAACAGAGATTCACTGGAAATCTTTCAGGGCCCTGTACTACTTGATCGTCGTCAAACTGAGGATAAAACATCTGATCGACACTGGAGGCAGCGTCGCCACGGTCTTGAAAGAGAACGTGCAGGTGTCGTATCCTTCGTGTTACTGCCAAGATTCCAATTGGTACCAATCATGTTCCATGTGCAAGGAAGTCGTGCCATATTGTACAATTTCCACTCGAAACAACCGCTAATTTTCATCTTATTTTTGCAATTTGCAGAGAAATCCACACAAAATAGCATTCCAGTTGGTGGATGGAGGTCATATGACATTCCAAGATGTGGACGAGTACTCCAACGCTGTGGCGAACTACCTGTTCGAGTCTGGTTACCGGAAAGGAGACGTCATCGTCGTCTTCATGGAGAACTGTCTCGAGTGAGTCTGTCTGTCTCTGTCTCTGTCTCTGTCTCTGTCTCTCTCTCTCTCTCTCTCTCTCTCTCTCTCTCTCCTCTCTCTCTCTCTCTCTCTCTCTCTCTCTCTCTCTCTCGCTGTGTGTGTGTGTGTGTGTGTGTGTGTGTGTGTGTTGTGCCGCAAGTCTGCAAAATACCAAATTCAACGTTCATTCCTGTTTTTGTGCATTGCAGATATTGTCCACTTTGGCTCGGAATGGCCAAAATTGGCGTCGTTGGTGCTTTGGTGAATTACAATCTGAGGAAAACGCCGCTTGCTCACTGTATAAGAGCCGCTGAAGCTAAAGCTGTGATCTTTTCGTCTGAACTGTCCGAAGGTTGGTTCTCGATTTCAAATCAAAAACTCAATCGGTTGTGAAAAATCCAGTGTGGGAAACATTTGTTTAAAGTGTGTTTCATTGTCCATTCAGCCATCAAAGAGGCCAAATCGGAGCTGCCTTTGAACACGCAGTACTACTGCTTCGGGGACCCGCGGGCGAGCGACGCGGTGGACTGTATTTATCTGAATCGATTCATCGCGTCGAGCTCGCGCTGTGAACCGCCGTCCGGATTTACGTCCAAGTTGAATGGTGAGAGAAGCATCAGGCAACTCAGCTCCGAAACTTGTTCGCACTCAAAAGAACAAAACGCGTGTGTCTGTGTCTTTTGAGGCACCACGCGCGGAAAGAAACCTGATGCAGTCTGATGCAGAAAACCAGCAGTACTCGAGGTCTTATTTCCCCTTTGCAGAGAGACTGTTCTACATTTACACGTCCGGTACGACTGGACTACCAAAAGCAGCCATCGTCACGGGAAACAGGCGAGAATTCTATTGCAGAAGGCCTGACTGTAGGCTTTGCGCTTGGTTTTGAACGGCCAGGATTCCCCAACAGATTTCAAATTCCTTTTCAGATTTTTCTACATGTCATCGACAACTCACCATTTCTTCTACATGAATCGAGATTCCGTCATCTACGACACTCTTCCCTTGTACCACACAGCTGGAGGTATATTTCCGTATTCTGGATGTTGGATTGCCATTGCTCAGAAAACTGTTCGTTTCACACTTTGGCATTTTGTTGAGACTGAAACGTGACGTTGTTTCAGGAATTCTGGGTGTTGGCCAGGCTTTGATCAGGGGCTGCACTGTCGTCATTCGCAAAAAATTTTCTGCTTCTAATTTCTGGTCCGATTGCGTCAAGTACGACTGCACGGTAAGTGCGAGATGTGTGCAAACTTGACACACATTTGTGAGAACACGTTTGTCACTCACAGATGAACTGGTTTTGTCAGGTTGTGCAGTACATTGGAGAAATTTGTCGGTACTTGCTGGCAACGCCTGAAAAGCCAGCAGAGCGGCAACACCGAGTCAATCTTGCGTTCGGAAACGGTCTGCGACCCCAAATCTGGGTGAAGTTCAAGCAGAGGTTTGGCATCGGCAGAATCGGCGAGTTTTACGGTGCGACGGAGGGAAACGCGAACATCAGTGAGTGCGATACCTCATAATTGGACGCTACGGGATGATGGAAGTGGAGGAGCTGGCTTTTTGTTCATGGCTCCACTCTGAAACAGTTTCTCTATTGTGGTGTCATGGCGGAAGAGCTGCAGTTTGCTGAACTCTGCTGATGCAGCATTTTGCGCGCCTTGCAGTCAACATCGACAACACGGTGGGCGCGGTCGGCTTCACGACGCGCATCGCGCCGTCCGTCTACCCGGTGACGCTCATCAAGGTAGACGAAAGCTCCGGGGAGCCGGTCCGCGACCGCAACGACATGTGCATCATGTGCAAACCAGGTGCGTGCATTCAAATCCGGTGCTTGGCATTCGCAACACTACATCTTGTCGTTGCTGTGGTGGTCATCTTGTGGTCAACACGGTGGATCAATTCACCTGAGGAAACTTTTGATGCAATGGAATTCTTTCGCTGCACCTTGTGATAAACTGCAGCGTAGGCGACGTTGCACAAAACAGGCGCGGTGACATTTGTTTTCGCAGCAACTCCCGGTGTGTGTTGTGCTGGAAACGAGGTGAATATTGGAGTGAAAAGGCTGCTCGTTGTTCTTGCAGGAGAGCCAGGTCAGTTGGTCGGGAAGGTGGTGAAGGGCGACCCGCTGCGAGAGTTTGACGGCTACGTCAGCAAGGAAGCCACGAACAAAAAACTTTGCCACAACGTGTTTCACAAGGGAGACACAGTTTTCCTCACAGGTTCGTGAGCTTTGAAGACACGTCCCACAAGTCTCTTTGATCGCTTGTGTCAACAAACATCGCAACATGAGGCACTGTGTTCTCGACAGGTGATATTTTGGAGATGGACAAATACGGCTACATGTACTTCAAAGACAGAACAGGAGACACTTTCAGGTGAATAATTTGTTCCTTCAAGTACAGTCTGAAAAATTGCAATCTGGCTTGACTGTGACTCCAACAGTTGCAGTGTTTTTGAAAAATAGAAATGTCTGGGTTGATCTCAGAGATCTTGGTGTGGAATAGCAGTGCTTTTACGAATTGTGAAAGTGCCTTTCTGACTTTTTCGTTTTTGCTCCATTTTCCCAGGGGTATTTCGGCTGCCAATTTATAGAACGTTCAAAGTTCAAATCACCGCGACGTCCATGGACGTATTTTTGTCGGTGCTCTTTTCGACGCACTGGTTCACAAACGCGCGTGTTGAGTGATGTTTGCTGTGCAGATGGCGTGGAGAGAACGTGTCGACATCCGAAGTTGAGGGTGTCATCCACAACATCATCAAACTCAACGACGCCACCGTGTACGGAGTGGAAGTGCCCGGTGAGACACTTCTGCTCATTGTGACTGATTGTGAGTGCTGTGGGTGGTCAGCCAGGACAAGTGACTTTGTGTGCGGAGTTTGAGGCGCACGTCGCGCCAACGTCAAAAAGAGCACACAAATTGATGGCGTTGTGCGCAGTTTCCATGGCACTGGCCAATCACCACACACTACTCGATGCGACGAGTGGCGCGACGTTGAAAACAAACGCCGATGCATAAAGTCCCTACTGTTGTTGAACATCGTGTTGTGGTTGCTCCCTTGGCGACAGGTTCGGAGGGTCGTGCCGGGATGGCGGCGATCCTGGACGAGAACCGCAGCATCGACCTGCAGGCGCTGCACCGCGACCTCGTCAAGATGCTGCCGCCGTACGCGCGCCCGCTCTTCGTGCGTCTGCTGCAGAAGGTCGACACCACAGGTGAGCTGAGCCTGATCACGTTCACGTCGTCACGCAATGAATTCGATTTGTTCGTTACCTTTACTCGCATTGGGCTGAAGCACTGAAAGTATGTGCTTGATTGTGCCAGTTTCATACCGCACTGAATTTTTATTTCGAAGTATATCGCTCGGTTTCAGGCACTTTCAAACTTCGGAAGACAGACTACCGAAAAGAAGGAATTGATCCTCATGTGGTCAAAGATCCCATGTTCTTTCTGGACGCCAAAGCAGGGCAGTACAGACCTCTTACAGTGGACGTTTTTGATCAAATAAAGGCACAACAAATCCGATTCTAGGCAGTGACAATTTGACAAAACAGTGATCTCACTGCACACATTGCTTTGTTAAGATTTGGAAAATTTTGAGAAGATCGATCAAGTTTCCACATCTGTAAGTACACATTGTTCCCGTGAGAACAAGACAAATTTTTGCGACTTATGGGCAAAACTTTGCGAAGCAAGAGGAGCTGATTTCTTCGTAGGCCAGAATTCCGCTGTCGGTTGTGATTTATGAATTGGGATGCGTTTCGATGACCTTCAGTTCTTGGCTGTGATACTGTATTGTGCGAGTAACGCACAGGGCGGAGCTAGAAACAGCGAATTTTAAACATTTTACACTGTGCGAAGCTGCGGCTTTTGTGACTTTGTGATGTGCGTCATATTTCTGCACAGGCGCGTCCTTCATAGCGAGGCTGCACTGGCAACAGCTTTGGGTATGACATTCCGGGACGGGGTGGAAGGACTCACCCCCACCCCAACCCTCGGAAGGTCTTGCGGGGTGGAGGCAGGACCGACCCAAAATTTTGAGGTTGGTCTCATGTGCAAAGTGTTGACTCAAAATGTTGGTCGGTCTTACCCCACCCCCTCAGAATTGCAAAGCGGGTGGCACCAACCTTTTACAAATGTATAACGCCTCGCGATGCACTTGTGTTCAAATCTCTGCTTTCTTGTTGAGACTGAGATACGTGAACGCTGTGCAGGAAGGCGTGCATGAGTGTTTTCCGCAAAAAAGTTTGGCAAATGCGATCAATAAAGAAGGATCGTTTTGTTCTTTTTCCACCTGGCTATCGTTTTATTCTTTTTTCTCACAAATCGTGGAGCATTTTGGTTTGTTTGTGGAGAAATTTGTGTGTGCATAGGGGCTTCTTAGGTTCCGAAATTGAATCTCCAGAGAACCCGGTTTGAAACGAATTCCAACTGCTGACTGAAGTTAGGAAACATTTGACGTGGAAGTGACTGTCATCGTCTTCCAGTCTGACTCGTTTCGAGTGGGCGCCGACTCGGAATAGGCGCGCCTCACGTCGCGGGGGGTGAGCGGCAGCTCTCCGGCGGCGTTCTGCAGAGCGAGCAGCTGCCGCAGTCGGGAGCGCACGCAGCGCAGCCCAGGGCGCCGCGCAGGCTCCGAACTCACACATCTGAAGGCAAGAGCAACAGCGTCTTTCGTCTGCATTACCCGTTCACCCGGGATCGGGCAAAAATATGAACTCGGCTTCGTTTCCTACTCACTGGTAAATGAGTTGGCTCATCTCTGTGAACGTGTCGGCGGTCTCCATGAGCGTGCCGAGGGCGACGCCCAGAGTATAGATGTCGCTGGCGACGGTCGTCCTGTCGCCGGCACTCACTTCGGGGGCGTAACAGGCTGGCAACTCTTCCACGGATACTTTGTACTTCAAGCCTCTCCACAGTTTGGTGGAGTGGCCAAAATCAATGATTTTGGGAACCTGATGAACAAAAGAAGCCAAGAACACTGGTCATGCGGTGCCATTTCCAAGTTGCAAATTGTCACGTGACTGCATGGGAACGCAAGGAGACAAGTACATGGACGTGTGTTTACCAGTGTGCCGTCTTTCTGTTCGTGTATGATGATGTTGTCCATTTTGAGATCATTGTGCAGGTAGCCAGCGTCATGAATTCTGTGCAGGCACTCGGCCAAGTTGACTGCCATTTCCAACCAGTCTGATCTTGAGAAGTTCTCCGGAGGATTTTGGACAAAATCCCACATGTTCTTTCCGGGGAGAAATTCTATTACCAGAGCAGGTCCCATGGGCGGCAGTATGACGGCTCCAAAAAATTTGGGCGTGCTTTTCGTGCTGTTGAGTTTCTCCAGAGCTTGGAGTTCACAAGTGAAGTTTTCCCGGTCTTCGTCACGTTTCCAGTCTGCGGGAACCTTGACCGCCACTGGCACTGTTTCCATGTCATTGACGAGAACACCTTTGTACACTGTGGAGTTTGCGCTACTCCCGAGAATGATGTAGTTTTCCTCATCGTCTCTCTCCAGAACTACTCGCGTCGGGTCGAGGCAACAGAGGGCGTGTCGGGCACCCGTGGAGTCGGTGATTTGTCGGTGTAGCGTGGTGCACTGGCAGGGCCACCGGCCCAGCGGCCCGGCAACCCCGTTCAGAGAAGCCAAAATAACCTCCAGGATGAGTTCGCAGGTTCTCGAGGGGGACCGAAACACAAGCAACTGAAACAGAGCAACCGAAATTCATACTCGTGGAATGCCCAAATGATCAATTTCAACAATTTTTTGTTGTTTTGTCACTAATAATACAACCCAAATGTACCCAAATTATCTGTACCTTGAAACTTGTTGCCTTTTTGCACATAAAGCTGACAAAAATCTTTGTCAAATATATATCTATTTTGAACATTTTCATAAAATCCCAAATTTGTACCCAAACTTTGGCCTCACAGGCTGCAAACTATGTACAAATTTTTTGAAAATGAAAAAAACAACACCAATCTAATACCCTACCAAACAAAACATCCTTCATCAAATATTTGTAGTTTCTGAGTTTTTACCTACTTTGTGCAGTAAAGTCCAAAATTTAGGGACCCTAAAAATTTGATTTTTTTGCCCTCAAAAACCTAAAAATTCAAACTTGGTAAATTCCTTACTCACACATTGTCCTTCACCCAAACAAATTCAAAAGACCCAAGAGATCCAAATTTAAAATTTATCTTCACCAAGAAACTGGTGTAGATCTACACATACTTTTGGTAAATGTGTAGAGTCTACGCAGCGGGCTAAAAAATTCTTGGCATCAGAAATCGTAAAACTTGTCCATTGCTATGCTCGAGCAGACCTACACGGTGGAGGACTACAGCTGATATGCTCCTCGAGCAGCGAAAATTTTGTTTGCTGTTCGAAAGAAAAATCCCTGCTCAATTTGCTTCGAAAACAGCTTGAAAAGCACTCACAAGTAAAGAATCCCAAGTGCGCTGAAGCTTGGACCAGATGGCCATTTTACAAATGTGGAAAGAAAAAAAGACAACCACCAACAAACCAGGACTAGATCTACGTGTCAATTTCAGTTTTCGGGGGCCTCTGAAAAGGTGTCGCTGGAAACGGTTACTATGGGAGTTGACTTGACGTCAAGTGCACGTCTGGCGCGCGGTGTGGCGTCGCGACGAGAAGCGTGAGAACTTTTTGGCGGGAAACCAATGTCAGATGGCGGGAAACGTCGAGTTGTTCGCAACTGGCCAAATTTGTCCAAGAATTGATTGTGGCCAGTGAAAGGCAGTCTTTGGGTGGATTTGAAATTTCACAAACACTGATGCTGTTCGATTTTGTGACTTCAGTCGTATTTTCCTTCAAAAGAAATTTCTTTCTGGTCACGAATTTGAGCACGGAACAGCCCCCCCCCTCCCCGCTGTTTGGATTTCAATTGGAAACAAACGAAAAACTTGGTCTCTCTGTGTCACACTGTATTTCGTTTGCAAAAATGTCACACACAAAACAATGTACATGCAGCTGTACGAAGCAACAAGGGCAGTAGATCTAAACTTGAACAATCCTCATGGCTGACCCAATGAATAACACAGCAACAACCAAAAAGACAAAGTAAGTTACACACGAACACCGTTATCTTTCAAGTCCAAACAATATTTTGAGACATTTGATTGATTGGTTCACCACCGCAACAACACCGGGAAAAAACTCTGGGAAACCTTGGTGATTTGTACGCGCTCATGGACGCACAGAACTGCCCCGCGCTCGGCCACACAAGTTTCCAAGTAGGCAACACTGCTTCATGCACGGACAAAGTTCTTTTGTTTTGCCACTGTCCAGCAAAGGAGCTGAGCTCGTCACAAGTAGTAGATGTTGCTGGAGGTGTTCAGAAGACCGTTGACAATGCCAGGCTCGGGCTGCGGATCATCGCTGATGTCGATCAGAGGTCCAGTGGTCGAAAACCTGTTCGCCTGGATGATGTCCGACAGAGACGCTGGTTCCTCCGGAGGAGTTTCGCCTGCGTCGCTCCCCGACGAGTCACTGCACCCGCGGTCTCCGGGGTGAAAGCGCCGCCAGCCTTTGTCTGGCAATTCGGCGATCAGGGTATCCCAAAACCAGCGCGACCACATTTTGAGGCATTTGCCCAGACGGAGGTAGTTTCTGACGATGGGAGGCACGTTTCCCTGCTTCAGCGACCTGTCCATCAGGATGGGGATCACTTTGAACGTGGCGCTGTTCTTGGAAGCCTCTGTCGTGACGGCTCGGAAGGTGTGGAGATCCTGGGGGCTGTCGAGAAGAGCTTGTGAAACGATGACAGCGCAAACTTTGCTGTTCTTCATCGCATCCTCCACGCAGTCCAGGGTTACGCTTCCGGCGATGAAGTCCATCTGGGACACAACGCTGTACGGCGGGTTGTGATGCTCCAGCTTCGGAATGAACTCTGTCATGACCCACGTCATGTCCGTGAAGTGAAACAAGACGAACACGTCGTGCTTTCTGCTGGGATCATACTTCGTTTTCAAACAAGGCACTCCTAATCTCGAGGAGCACAAAATGTGCAGTTCTGATTTGAACATCATGACAAAAAGCGTGAGCATGAGGACAAAGGCCACGCTGGAAGCAACAATCAAAATAATGACGGTCGATCGATTGAAGACGCATTCACAGAGCGGCTCGACCCCGTCCCAGCGCCCTGTCGCCTGACACACGCGGTCGGGGAAGCCCACCAAGTAATGCGTTGCATCGCACGAGTAACGAGCTCTGCCTCCCAGCGTCGTTGAATAAACTCGGACGTGTCCAAAACGAGGGTTTGTGAGACTGCCGCATTTCACAGGTTGGTGGAAACAACTTTTTGGGCTGCTTGTATTTGGATACACCAGACAGTCTACGATGGGGAAACGGTCAAACAGGTCAAACAGGTGTCCGCAAGCGGACAGCACCTCCTCGCACATGGACCTGCACGGGTACCGCACCCCGTAACTGCTGCACTCGGGGTAGATGGACCTGCAACCAAACTCCTCGACGTGCTGGTGGCAGCCGGACTCGAGGATGGTGCGCGCGATGTTGGTCATGTCCCGCGCGTCGCTCTGCGTCCGCGCGCCGAACATGTTCGGGATGGTGATGTTGGGCCCGTACTTCTGGCAGTGGAGGCTGAGCTTATCCAGGGGTTCGCACCGAGGTTCACTGAGGGAGTCCACGTCGAATTCGATGCTCGTGTTGTGCATCAGATCCAGCTTCATCTTCTGTTCGCAAAGGTAAAATGCAGCAACCGACCAGCGGTCTTTGTACCCACCTGAAAAAGTGCGCACAAAAAATAAAAACCATGCGCATGACGTGGAACACCACAACGATCTTCCGTGATTGTTGACACAGGAAAATTCCAAGCAGCTGCATGGGAGGAATTTGACCTGCCTCTTGCATTCATGGTTCCGTTGCAATAGTAGAAGGGAGTACTCTCAATGCACTGCGCTTCCTGCATTCCCAACTCGTTCCTGGGGTCCAGTTCCACGAAGATACTGCTGATCTCGGGAATGAGGTCCTCGTGGTACTTGCTCTGATTGAGGCACGGGAGGTCCTTGTACGCCTCCAGCACCGTCTGTTGGCCGAGCAGCAGACCAGGACAGCACTTATCCTTCGGGAACACCACGCTGAAGTTCACGTGTGCTGCAAGAAAACAGACAGAAAGCAATTACAAAAGGTTGTGTCTTTCAAACCAAAACGACGGTGCACACAGCTGCATGTGGACACAACGGTGCGTGGACACAGTTGAGGTGTTTTTGATTGGGAAACGCCACATGCAGCAACTTGCCCACCGGGCCGATCAAAACGTTCGCGCAAACGTAAAAGACAAACACTACCCATGTTGTTTATGGCCATGCAGGACAGACAGACAGACAGACAGACAGACAGACAGACAGACAGACAGACAGACAGACAGACAGACACACACACACACACACACACACATTGCTCACACACACGCACAACAGTCAAAGCGACGTAACTCAATGATCAAAGATATGACGAAAACTAGCGGTGGAAATTACTGAAAGCACTTTTGTGTTGGTGACTCGATCTTCGACACACACGCATGCGCACGTGGAATGCTTCACAAATTTGCCAACGTTGTTTACGATGTCTTTTTCGCACGCAGATGAGGAGGTTCGTGATATTCTCCTTGTAGTCTGATTATCAACTGGGATTTTTTGACAGCAATAAATAACAACACTTGAAACAGGAAAAAGTTCAATACCATGTAATCATGAGCGTGTCTTGAGATACTCGGGTACTTTGGCATTCACGCGTTATGACGTTATGACGTTTGTGCGTCGGAGAGGACGACTGCCAAGTTTGTTGGTTTCGGTTCGTCAAGTAAAGCCCACACCCTCGTGTCAACAAATCTGACATACTCGTAGACTCAGACTTGTCTGCCACTTTGTGGTTTTCTCGAAGCAAGATCACGCACGCGTGCATGTGCCCTTGTGTGTGTGTGTGTGTGTGTGTGTGTGTGTGTGTGTGCGTGCGTGTGCGAGTGCATGTATGTGCGCGTTTGCGTCTGTTTCATCGCCTCCTGCTTGGAACGAAGGCACACATGAATGTCGTACATGTTATCAAATGACCACCCTGAAAACAAGAAGGCTACGCCTAAAAAGCGTGTGGTCCGTAGAAACATTCGCAGTTGATGCAATTTTTTTTTGGTGATAACCCATGTTGAGTTAAAAGGGGGGGGGGGCAGCCCCCTCCCAACTCAATATACCCATATTGAGTTAGCCCCCCCCCCCAAACTCAACATACCCAAAAAACCAAAAATGCTTAAAATGGCTAAAAAAATGACCCTGGTTGATTTTCACTATGTTGAGTTACCCCCCCCCCCAACTCAACATGTCCACATACAGGCTGATGGTGATTACACAAAGCATGTGGTAACACCCTTCGGGACCACACGCTTAAAAAATGAAACTGGGAAACCCACGCAGAAGGAAACCAGGAACCTAATGACACCGTGTTCGGTTATTTCGGCTTGGTGTACGAGTACCCTGGAAATGTATCCACGCACCCCTCCGAAATGACACGATACGTGACTCAATGTCTATCTCTCCAGAGTCCAATGTGCCTCAAACCACAGAGACTCACGACCAAACGTGCATGATGTAAGGCATGTCAGTTTAAGTTTTTTTGTCTCCCTGCGTGGGTCGCCACAAAGGATGAGAAACTTGCATTGTCAGAAAATTAAGCTCTTGAGACGATGGACTTTATCTTTTGACACATTCGTCACTGGTCAAAGTGAAACAAAGGTTTTGCAACGAAAACAAACGTGGACGCGGAACAAGCGCAGCACAATGACTTTGGGTCGCAACCCCGAAAATTTTTTCGGTGGTGGTCACCCCCACTCACAACCACGAACTTGTCGTTTTTCACCAGGGAGGGGGGGGGGGGTTGATGTGCAGTTCCGATATACATGCTTGTGGCTTCAGTGGGTTTGTGGTGAAGTATAAGTCAGAAAGCTTCAGAAACATTTTGGAGAGTTGGCAAGGACGGTTGTGTTGTGTTGAGACGTTTTCTCCGCGCCAAAACAGTTTTCTCCAGAACAAGAATGCTACGCATAAAAAGCGTGTGGTCCATACAAACGTTTG
>JAAUXT010018264.1_pt1 | contig 12747 bp, 12 predicted proteins | sample 7278171 | NCBI WGS metagenome assembly JAAUXT01 (sample SAMN14350112, study PRJNA611818) | marine sediment metagenome | isolation source: surface marine sediment (1.8m) | place: French Polynesia: Moorea | collected 2018-08
AATTTGTGATGCTTTGACGCTCAGCATCAGAACTTGGACAGAAGTACGCCATTATAAATTATCCTAGTCAAGGCACCCCCAATTTGCAGGTTATTCACGGCCCCAGCAGAGAACCTTCGCAGTCGTGAAATTTCTGTCTCCTGTGGCGGCAGCGAGAAGCTTCTGTTGCGTCGCCCAGCAGATCCCCAGCCGAGTCTCTCGACCTGGAAGAGGGGGGAGGCTGAATACCTTGGTTCTCAATTGGAAAAAAAATTGAAACAAAGCGAAATCCAGACCGCCGCGTCAAAAGCGGGAACATGTTCCCACACATGACATCGCTTTGCTTTTCTTCGAACGTGATTGAAGAACAAGCTAAACTCTTGGCTTCTTGTCTTCCGTGGAACTGGGGCCTCCACTGACTCGGCGAGACACATGGGCAGGCAGTTGGAGCTTCAGGTTTGATTCACATCCCTTTCTCAACTGGCGTCCAGTCCGACAAGGTCTGACCATGAGAGGACCCCAACTGTGACCAAATGAATTTTTAGCCCACGTCACCTCTTTCGGGAGTCACTTTGGGGCGAGGAAGTGAAGGGTCTGCCCCTTGGATCTGCAGGAGGATCGTGGAGCGACAGAGGAAGTTGCTGCTTTCCTAGTGGAGAGTTGCCTTTTTCTTGGGAAGGTTGCTCGTTTGCACTGTGTTTTCACCTGAAAAGATGCTGCTTCGTGTTGAAGATTTCGCTGCTGTTGTGCGTGTGAGAGAACGAGTGGATGGAATCCAAGTGTCGCGATGAGGTCGCGTCTCAAAATTTGGAAGTCGCCCTGGCGCTTCACGCTGCGAGACGACACGTCGGATCGATCGTATGAAATGTTGTGTGGGCGAAGCTGTGCGCCGTGCACTGTCGCGTCGATGTTTGCCTGGAGCAACACGAGCGTAGATCTACCATCGAAAGACGCATCCGTGGGTGCTGCAAGTCATGTTGGTGTTCGGGGGATTCAAGCGAAAAACCTTTGACGCAGAAGAAGCACCGAGACGCCCTTTCTGTCTCCTCATCTCTTCTTCAAAGACGATCACGAAAAAAGGTCCAAAAGAAAAGCGGATCTGTTCAGCCTTATCCCCTTTCCACTTTCATTCTCCTCGTTGCAGGGAGGGTCTCAATGGGACAAGGCTCAAGACACAGGTGCACGGGGAGAGTGCCAAATGGGAGATAATGTGGCCCGACTCGCTCTACCTTTGCATTGGCTGTGAGCTGCAGTGGCATTAAGTATGCAGAGGGAATGGATGTTTCGCTCGTAATGCTCCGCTTTGATTCAATATTCATGTATAATCAGTGCGGGTAATGAGCGTTGGAAAATTGATATTTCTTTTCTGTAGGATACAATGAAGTAGGGTGCTTTTTTATTCATAAGACTGGCGCTCTCGAGTGGTGGAATAGATGTGTGTTTTTTGTGTGTTCGGATTTTCTGGCATTGTTGCAAAAAAAAAAAAATGTTTACGCGTGGGACGTAGACTCGACTGAAAGTTTGTGAACACTGAAAGTTGCTGGACTGGTGGATGACGTTAAACACGTTTCGTTGCTGCGTGAACACGACGCTTTCCGCAAACCCAAGTGGATTGTCTGCTTGCAGAGAACGGCCAAACGTTGTCAGATGTGTCGCCCTTCCAGTTCTCGGTGCCTCCGGACCACATTCCGCCCCTCATGTCATTCCGCCGGCGGGATGTGGTCCTAAAATTTCAGGATCACACCAAGACATCACAGTGAGGACCACATCCCACCTGTGTCAGCAGGGCATGCAGAACCTGGTCCTGAATTTTTATGACTTTTTCTGCCCGGGGAAAGTGGTCCTGGTTGGAATGTCCTGTAACACCGCTCTTGTTCAGTTCGTTCGCCAGCCTTTCCTTTCCAAACAACCCTTCCGTCATCAGAAATGTTTTATCTGTGGTCGTCATTCGTCAGCGAGTGCAGATCGAGCTCCATCAGAGACAAACTTCTTTTTGGTCCGGAGGTGCGCACATCAAAGAACTCCGGACCTCCAAGTCTGACATTGCGCCCTTTCAGCGCACTTTCTTCAATCAAGACAATCTGGCGTTTTTCCTTTCACCTTCAAAATCCATCAATCTTGCCGCAAAGTCACCGAACAAGAAATCCTGCCGACCAATTTTGTCGCGTACAATTGCCCAAGTTGCGTGCTGAGGACCGGGCTGTCTTGGCTTCTGCGGTGATTTGTATATCGAAAAAGGCACTTAAACCATGCTTTGCGCATTCAGCCCGAAGGGCTACGCTGATTTGCTGAGCGTGTGTGAGGTTCCCAAGATGGCGAGCTGGGTGAAGAGGTACCAAAGAGAAAGGGATACTTTTGCAGGAAAAAGGTAAAGTTGCATGAAATGCACAGAAGGAAGTCTTTATGTTCATTGTCAAGTGAATTGACAAGCGACTGCTTTCCAACGGCAATGGATTGGTTGTGGAGCAGAGAAAGAACTTTTGTGTTTCTTGGTACTTTGACGTGGATTTGTTGTGTGTGTGTGTGTGTGTGTGTGTGTGTGTGTGTGTGTGTGTGTGCGTATGTGCGCGTTCACGCGAGTCCACGCGCGCGTGCGTGTGCGTGTGCTGTGCGTCAAAATGTCTGTGTCGTTCAGCAGCGAAACGATGTCCGTCCAACGTTTGACGTTCACTTCTGCAGCAGAAGACACGTTTCACCTGTTGTGTTCATCAACCGAGGTCTTCAAGTGTTCCTCTATTGTCTTTTGTGCGCAGGTCTCTGATCCCGGAGAAGCAGCAGGAGGAGTTCGACCGCCTCGCGCCCGTGCCGCCGCAGAACCGTCTCCGCGCCGTCAGCCTGCGCCGCCGCCGCGCCGCCGAGGGGCTCGGATTCGCCGTCCGCGGAGGTGAGGCGCGCCACCCCGCGGCCGTGTTCGATTTGACGCACCAGGGGCAGATCCAGGATTTGGTCTGGGAAAGGGCGATCCCCTTCAGCGGGCGGGAGGCAAATTGTAACTTTGAAAATTGTGGATTCGGAACAAACAGGACGAAAACGTTGTGCCTGCGGTGCAAAACAAGGATGATATTTTGGTGAGGGGGTTCAGGCGGGTCTGGGATCCTGGATCGGGCTCTGAACACGAACAACGCGGAACAAGAGTTCGCACCGCTTTTCGTTTTGCCCAAACGCAGGCGGAGTGAATTTTGCGCCGTAACCAAAAGGCGACTGGAGCGCCACTGGAGTTAAAGTGAGTCTGTTGCTTACATGACAGGATGTTCCGTCGTTTCTGCGTTCATTCAAAGCTGAGCAAGCCAAGCGCGCCGTTGCGTCAGTGCGTCAAGTCGGCCTTCAAACGTTGAAAACGGTCGGAGCGCCCTCTTTCACCGCGCGCCATGACGCGTTTGACACGCGGTGCCGCACGCACAACTCGAGGCTTTGTTTACCGCTTGTTTCTCCCGTATCTCGACGCAGAGAATTGCAAGGGAGATTTGGGGAGCGCAGCTGAAGCGACCGCCTGGGTTTCCGATTAAATTGCTTCATCAATTGGTAATGAGTGAGGAGATATTAGTGCTGCGCCCTTCAATATTTAATGCGCTCTGAAAAGCTGGCCACATGTGCCCGTTCCGAGCTCGGAATGCTGAGCAGCGCAACACTTGTGAACGTCTGTGGTCCGCTGATGTCGACGGAAAGACAGGGAAATGTGGTCGTGAATGCCGTTGAAATTACTTTGTTACAAATGGACCGCATTCGTTCTTTGTTGTGGCCACTTCAACTTCATGTTCAGGAGGGAGATATATTGTGAAAAAGTGAGAAAAAAGTAGATTTTGTAGAATCCTTTGGTGCAAAGTTTTTCCCCTTTTGCCAGTTTGCCCAGTTGTAGAGGGGACAGACGCTCTTGAGTTAGTTTCTATTGGCGGAGCAACCCGCGCAACACGAGAGACAAGTGCTGAAGCAGGAGACTGATGCTAAAAGGCCTGCGCTGTTCAACCAGAACGGAACAGGACAGGTCGAGCAAAGCGGCTGTCCCCGACCAACAAAGGAACTCGAGCACACGAATGCTGAGTTTCCTTTGGTGGACATTTTGACCATAAATTTTTCATGGCAGGTATCACGTCATCCTGCTCTGGTAGTTTGTTTGCGAATATGCAAACAAAATACTGACAAGCCATGATAAGTTGCTTGTGAATTATTCAGAGCTTCTCGGGGGATTATCTTACAAAAGATTTTTTCTGGGGAAAACGCTGATGCAGCCTGTGTGGAGCGCTCGTATAGAGTCTAACGAGTGAAGTAGACGACTGTGGAGCGAGGAAACCTGAGATGAAGTCATTGTGAGAACTGTTCTGCCAATGACGTTGAGCTTTTCTGAGCTTTGGCAAATCAGGCCGCAGTTTTTGGCGATCCAGGAGGTGGGCGGCCGGGGTGGGGAAGGCATCAGGACGTTGACAGAAAACCCCACCTCCTCAATTGAGAATTGACATAACAAACGGCGCATTGCAGAAAGCTGCTTGAGAGTGAGAAAGTGGTCCAAGAAACTTTTCCTCTTTTCGAAAAACAGATATACCCCTCCACGTCAGAGAAACATCAAAAGAGAGAAATGTCATGCAGTTGATCGTTTGAGGAAGTTTGGCTTCTGTGATGTTTTCCTCTCTCTCTCTCTCTCTCTCTCTCTCTCTCTCTCTGAGGTTGATGGAAGGAAACTGGACTCGGCCGACATTTTGGGACTGATCGGAAGCTGGTTCGGTTCAGCATTGTGGCCAGACCTCTGTCTTGTGCCAGCTGATTGAAGTTGAATAGCCACAAATGCAAGAGAAACTCGTCCAGCTGTCAAATTTTGTCGTAGTCTGAAGAATCAATGGACAATTCTGTTTCGTGCATGACGGCCAGGCCTTTGGGGACCCATTCTGTGGGTCCACCCTGCAACTTTGGAGAGACCTGAAAGTCACACTGCAGGCATCGTTTTACGAGGGGCAAAGATGTTTCCTTGTATTTTTTGAGACGTGAGTAACGTACTCCTTGTACGCCACTCGTAGTATCATAGTCATCGAGGCAGTTGCATACGAGTGTGAAACAATTGAAACGGACGCAGGAAAGTGAAGACGAAACTCCCCTTCATCGGGGAGGGAGTCTGATCACGTCATTGGTGGGAGAGAAGAGAGCTTTTGCAACAACGAGAGTTGGTTGTTACGGAGACATAAGATGTAACTATGGCAACTTGTGTGAATATTTAATGCGTGATGCAGGTGAAAGCTTTGCACAACGGAATGTCTCCCAACAAACCAGACGTCCACATGATGGAGCTTCGCTTTCCTGCGGCGGCGCGCGCTCAAGTCTCCGCGCATGGCGCTTTCTTTGCACAAACAAATTGAATTCACCATCGCTGTGCGCCTGTCTTTGAATAAAAGCTGCATTTTCAAGTCTTTCGTGCAAACAGACTCGAAAATTGGGCAGCCCATGCCAATCGCAAGACGGTTTCAGCCACTTTGGGAAAACTTTCTGCCAGCGCGCTGATGGAGAGGGGGCTCGGAATTTGAACACAACGCGACTTGACTGCTCCAAAGCCCAAAAAGAATCCAAATTTTTGGCCCTGTTGACGCAAGATTGGGCGAGAGTGAGGACAGGGTGAGTCGAAAAATGTGCGAGACCAGGAGCGGGCTGGGTTCTACATGACACTGGATGTGTAAAAGCCAGTGGCAGTGGCCAGACCCGAGAGAAAACAGTCCTGGGTTGGAGAGACGCGTTGCCATTCAGCGGATGAGAGGGACCTGGGTTCTTGTCGCAGTGGAAGGAAATGCCTCTCAGGAAGCGGTTCACCTTTCACCTGGTTATGTGAGGAAACTGAGCAAAGAAGCGATGCTGAATTATTGAGTGGAGGGCGCTCAATTATTGAAGGAGTCGCCGCGGAGTTGGGACGCCCACAGCTTTCTCAAGTCCTGCTGCTGCACAGGACCCGACCCCAAGGCTTCTCACGACCTTAAGTGTGCGAAATCTGAAGCGTGGGAGGAGATTTTATGCCGCTGTTGGGTTCTGCTTGAAAACTGAACCAACTTCGAGAAACTCGTTGAAAGTTAACGGCAACAGGGTGGGGTGCCCAGGAGGTCATATCAACTTCGGGGAATTTCTTGGGGAGTGGGCCACAATTTTTTTTAGGGAGTTGGACCACGGGACCCCCTGGATCTGCTGCGTGCAGGAAGTACGTAGTTGTACAAATGTTATCTTTGACAGTCCTTTTCGCTGTCGATTGCCGTTTCTGTGAGTGGAAAATTCGCTCTTGAAGTTTGTTACTCGATTCGACTTTGCTTTGTGAAAACATTCTGCGTGATCTTGCGTTCTTTTGATGCAGGATCACTGTCCGATACTGTTTGTCTTTGTGTCAGTCGGTTCTGTGTCACTTGAAAGTGAATTTACTCCTTTTGGTCGCGCGGTCGTCTTCGGTGACCCAACTTGTCGTGTCGCACTTGCGTCTTGGCGTGTGCTGAGGTGACACAGCCTCGGCGCGTTTGCTCAAAAAATTCATATACTTGTCAAAATGTTTCCAAACTGCAGACTGCAGCAACAAATGAAGATAGCGTGTCCAGGTTACCACAAAGTTTGCTTCATGCAAGGGTCCCCAGAGAAAGCTTGCGCTTGATCCCCTCACCTGTTTGTAAGGCTCTTGGTTTCATGTTGGGGTTGTAGGATTTCACACGATATGTCCATTTGAAACTGGTCAGGGAGAATTTGACCCCAGAAACTTGCAAGTGGACAACCTGAGTGAACCCTCCGCCCACCCTGACCTTTACAGGCTGCAAGGCAAGGAACTCGTAGTTCCATGAAGCATCAGGTGTTCTGCAAAAACATGAAGCGGACTCCACTTGGCTTGGAATTCGCAGAAACTGTAACTGTGGAAGTGTGTCCCTGTGTGCGAGGCGGTCCCGTTACACGAGACGACTGTGGGCGCGCTAATACATTTCTGATGTGTCTTGTGAATTATTTATTGTACGCAATGCGCAAATATTATTTGTGCCGTGTGTGTTTGTCTGAAAGCTTTCAGCAGCCGTGGGATATTGATGGCGTTGGAGGATTGCTGACAAATGTGTGTGAACTTCCAAGGAGAATTTGACGCGATTCAAACCGCGGTGACACGTGACGTGACACGTGCTGTGACACGTGATGTGACCTCAAGTTCACTTCATTCCACGCGGAAAAGAGATGTGACACTACCTCAGTGGCTTTTCTTCTGTGAATCAGAGCCTCGACCGTTGGTGTTCTTTTGGTCAGTGTTCCACACGGAACGCTCGATGCGTTGCGTCCCTGCGTGGTGCGGCAAGTCTCGGCAAAGTTCGGAAGACGTTGTGCTCCCGAGGAAAATCTGTTTTGAGCCTCGACATTGAGGCTCCGCAAAAACTCGTGAATGCAGTTGAAACAGAGTCGTGGCGCAACGTATCTGCGTTTCGAGTTTCAGTCGTCAAACTGTTTGCTGTTGTTGGCAAAGGACACTCTTCGTCGAGTAAAGTGATAGTCACAGCGTGGCATGAATTATTCATTGATACGTCGATCCAAACGTGCAGTTTCTACCATTGATTCGGCATTGTTCAAACGCAAGAAATCCAACAGTTACGGGAAAATTATCTGAATACATATCAATGGGGGAACGGTGTGTCGATACTGTGAACTATTTTCAGCAGTTTTCCCAGATTAGCAACAACAGTTTCCCAAGTATATGAGCTTGAATTTGCTGTTCTGAACAGAAAAGCCTACGAACTGTCCAGGCACGGGCTGTTGCGAAGGACTTGCTCGATACAATATTAATTTTTGACGTTTATGGCGGTGGGAAGGTCATTTGGATCCATTAACTTTTTATGATTCTTCTAGATTTCAGGCTCACGTGTTCTGCAAGTTGCACAATCATAGATTTGTGCATGATAAATTCTTTCCGCTGACTAATTCCACGAAAAAGGAGAACAAAAAAATTGATCAAAAATTATTTTTCACTTCCTACCATCACAAAGATACTGTCCAAATTTTAATTCATTTGCACATAAAACTGAGCCCCAGGAGAATGAAAAATGCAGACCTCAGGGTGGATCCAGGGAAGTGAAGGCTCAGCTCAAGAAAAAAAAAGTTTAATTTTCATCTGCAAATATTTTTCATTTGAACTTTTCTTACATTATATTCTCCTTTGTACAAAATACAAATTGTGAAGTTCAAGTCGGCACCCTTTCCAGATCCTGGGTCCGCCCCTGGGTTTTGGAGCTGGTGACGAAGAACGCAGATGTGCCTGCGTCCAGGTGTCGTCGCGTCGGTTGTCCGTCTGCACGCACACACACACACACACACACACACACACACACACACACACACACACACACACACTGCTTTTTGCACGCGTCGACTCCCGAAGTCTCGAATTCAACAGCTTGGCTTTGAATTTGATCCTGATGCGCACTCATTGAGGTCGATCTGTTGCATTGACAGACCAACTTTGGGACCAAAAGGAGAAGCATCTGATTCCGTGCTTTTCATGCATCGCGGGGAGAGCGCTTTATGCACTGACATGACTTTGCAGGACACTGACATTTGCTTGAAATTCAATGCGTAGACGTCTAATTCTCAACGAAAGCCATGCACTTCAGACCTGAGAAACAGCAAAACCTGCATCAACACGCCTTGCGTCCTTCAAAGAAACACAATCTCGAATTTCCAGAGTAACCCTCGTGTTCATTGTCACAATTTTTTTCGCCAAAGATGAACGGACAGGTCTTGGAAGTGAATCTCTTGAACTTCCATCACGCAAACCGTATTCTCCACCAGATCCCAAACTTGTAGCTTGTTCCTTGTCGCGACGGACCCGATGCATGATGTATTTACACTTGGTGGTGAAAGGAAGAAAGAAGGAACTTAAGGCATCAATAATTTAACACAGGCGGCCCAACCTACAGGATAGTTCTCATCCATAATGTATGGCTTATCCGCAGTGCAATCCTCAGTAATCAAAGCTGACTCAAACACTAGCATTTCTCTTTGCGACTCACATAAAGAGACTTTCATTCAACGCCCCTGAAATATTCACGAGTGCCAACGAAAGTATCTAAAAGTATCTTGTTCAGGAGTGCAGACGAAGGGGAAGCAAAGTAGAACCTCGTACTTTGTTTCTGGTTGCGTCCAGAATTTCTAAATCCATGTTGAAGGGAAATTTGTGCTTTTCCTCGAAGACGATGTCTGCGCAATGGAACGATGTATCGCTCCCAGAACCTCAACATTTCTGCGCTCAGTATCCATGCACTCCGCCTTCCAGAAAAGGCATCGTTTCTGTTCTTGTGGACGAGCACTGGACCAGGGTTTCAATTCTTGCGCGTCTTGTCTTGTGCATTTGCTGGAGCTCTTGTTGACGCCACCATCATCCTACAGAATGTTGCGAAATTTGTTGGACAGTTCGGAAATGGGTGGAATTCGTTCATATCCGACACCTGAAGTTCGAGTGATACCTGATGGAGCAAAATTTTGAAGGAGAAAGGCACAAAGTTTCAAATGAAAACAAAAACGGCCAAGAGATTGTATTTACCAAGTTTGAATTTTGGGTTCAGGCGTGTGCTCTTTGCGTCTTCCTGAAGCTGAAACCGAATGGTTCTGTTGAATCCAGCGCTTCGTTCCCGTCTAGACACCTCTTCACGTTGGTGTTTTGTGTTTGCAGGTTTGGAGCACGCAGTGGGAGTGTACGTGTCGCACGTGGTGCCAGGTTCACAGGCGCACAGCAAGGGACTCATGGTGAGTGCAGCCAGAAACCTCTCCCGTGCACCGAATTTGCACATTTGTGTCTGTGATTTGAGGCGAAATTTTGCCTCACTTCCATCGAAAAGTACAGGTCCAGGTACACAATTGAGGATTTGAAATCACATTTGAAATCATCCGTGTGGACGTTGTTGTTCCCGCGCACCCACGAAAGGGGGAAGGGACCTGCTCACCGCGGATCTTCCGGCCACATATGGAACAGTACTCTGAAGTGTACAATCCAAGAACAAACTAAATTTTTCGAGTGTACAATCCAAGAACAAACTAAATTTTTCGGGTTTGGTGTGTGTGGCATGAATGAATTTGAGACGTACGAAACGTTCGGAGAGGGTGGAAAGTTCGTTCCAGTGAGTGCGTGCTGTGTCTCGCGTACACACACACACACACACACGCACATACAGACGTGTACATTCTCCTTTCAAATTAATTCAATTTGGAATTGCCACGCTCCACCTGTTTCAAACAGACAACCGGAGGAGATTGTTCACCAAAATTGCATCAAACTTTCAGACGCGCTACTTAACTATGCACAACTTGCCTCCCATGCGCGAAAATCTGCACAATAGAAAGAATGGGCCGAGTTAAATCCGTTTCCTTTTCTGATGCATTTTAATTAAGAGTTGCGCGGTTGTGTGGGTTTCGTCGGACCGCGGACCCCCAGGCCGCCAAATTAAGCGGAAGAAACGCTCATGCATTGTTGATGAATGACGCTGCGTTTCGCTGCGCTGGATGGATTGCGTTGAGAACTGTTCGAGGTCAACGAATGCACTGGTTTTCGGAGACTTCTGTTTGTGAGTCTCTGTTGGCGTCTGAACTCGCGTTTTGTTGTGTAGTTTTCGGATGCGCGCACGAGCGAAGTGCACGAGGAGACTTCACTTTTCACAAGAGGTACTTGAACTAAAATGTCAAGTGTTTGCACTCTCCGTCTTGAGTCAAAACTGGCTTCAGGGTGAAAAGGGACTGTTGCAAGTTCTGACTTTCACATCATTTTGTGTGTTGCAAACAAACATAACCATTTTGTACAAAAAAAGACCCTGCAACACAATTTATGCTTGCGCGTACAATGGTGACGTTGAAGTTCAAACTTTTGTCAATTCCCTCCCCCAACGTCCATCCCAGCAGAAGCAGCTCTTCCAGCAACATCAATTGAAAAATTCATGCAACAGTTGGCAGCGCAGAAAAAGTCGATCTCCGAATATCTCGCTATAAGCGGGTGGAAAATGCGATCTTGTCACCCTTGTCCTCACTCCTCTCCCCGCAAAATCACCTCAGAAGGTCCCAAGCGTTGACATCCAGACGCAGTGGATTCGGTTTTGGGATGCCATTTGTCTCCCCCCAAAAACACACGCCGTCGAAACAATGGACACCGACGCAGTTGCGCGTTCTTGTTTGTGTGAGTCGCTGCTGTTTCTGACTGCAGGTTGGAGACGAGATCGTGCGGGTGAACGGGTACACGATCAAACAGGCGATCCACGACGAGGTGCTCTGCCTCATCAAGGCCAAGCGCAACCTCAGCCTCAAAGTCAGATGTGAGTGTCGCAGAGTACCTCCGGGATATGCTCAGGGTGACCCAACTCCGTCGGGTGAGGGGGGAGGATCTTAACTTTCGGGACTTTAAAAATTGAGAAATGTGAGCAAATGTTTGCGCCTTCGTTCAATGTTGGTAGGAGGGTGAACGAGGCCTCCTGCCCCCTCCCCCGGGTCAACTCTGACGTCGTGGCTTTTGATTGATCGGCCAGAGGCGTGTCTCTCGCCGGTCACACACGGGATGTGAAGTGAAATCCACACGAACCGGAATCGCCTCTCGCTTTGCGTGGAGGATTTTGTGTTTCCGCAAACTGCACTGTCTTTTCTCTGTTCTCGTTTCAGACGTCGGACTGATTCCCGTCAAAGAGTGAGTGTTGCGCCTTCGAATATCTTGCATTTCATCAACAGTTTCACTGAAAGATTTCTGTCTCCCTACATGTGCACTGCTGAAGTTGCGTTATGTTTTTGGCAGACACCCAGACGACAGGCTGACATGGAAAAGAGTCGACTCCAATGCTGCAGTGGTGGGTGCAGTGGTTCTTACATTTCTCACAGTGAAGCTGTGCTGGCGAATGAACATCTGCTCGCATTTCTCAATGATACCGGGTTGACTGTCATGCTGGTTGTGCACGGACTCTCTGTGTCATTGTGCGCTTTGTCATCTCTGCCGACGCACCTTCCCCACCATTCAACTTGTTCAGCGCAAAGATGCTTGAAATGTGCTCCAGCACCTGTTTGGGTGTTCTGCAGAATGGAGTTGCCAAAAACGCCGTGAACAAGGCTGTGCCGTCCGAGACGAACGCTGCCGATGGTGAAGGTCAGAAGCTCCTGACCCTGAACTTCAACCTGCCGGAGGGCGTCGGCCTCGGCTGCAGGTAAATAATTGTGTAAATGTGCTTCATGTGCTGGAGCACAGAAATATCTTCTATTTTTTTGTGGGGGGGGGGGGGCAGTCCAGAATTTTGTTCAGCGAGGGAGCAATTGCGGAGGTCGGTAACAGTTTGCAATAGATCTACACTTCAGATCTATTGGGACGCGGAGAACACCTCGAGATTCCCTTTCAAGAAATGAAACAAATTCCCATGAGATACGTTTGACGTAGAGCGTTGTCATACGCATATATTCATTGCTCCCCGCCCTGTGTGCACCCAACCTTGTCAAACGCAACAACTCTCGTATTATTTCGCAGCATCTGCAGCGGGCCGAGCGCGTGTCCCGGTATCTTCGTGCAGTCGGTGCGGCGCGGCGGGCTGGCGCAGGAGGCGGGACTCGAGGTCGCCGACCAGGTGCTCAGCGTCAACGGCACCGAGTTCCACGACGTCTCACACGCGCAGGTATTACACACAGGGACGAATCTGTGGTTCGGTTCCCCGGGTGAAGGACCCAATAGCGAGGGAAGAACACACGCACACTTGCTCACACACGCGCAATTGTACACACACACACACACACACACACACACACACACACACACACACACACACACACACACACACC
>JAAUXT010096390.1_pt1 | contig 12747 bp, 17 predicted proteins | sample 7278171 | NCBI WGS metagenome assembly JAAUXT01 (sample SAMN14350112, study PRJNA611818) | marine sediment metagenome | isolation source: surface marine sediment (1.8m) | place: French Polynesia: Moorea | collected 2018-08
AAACTGGTTATGAGAGAAATGAGGTCAGTGCGACTCTTTTATAGACAGTTGAGCGAAGTGTCGACCTACATATGTGGTTATTACTCATGTCGCTCAGGTCACAGCATCCGCCATTCATCGACGCGACTTCACTCATGAGTAGCGTGGTGCGACATGCTCGTCGCACGCCTGTCGCGCACGCGGGCACGAAGGTCACTCGTCACTCGTTCGCTGCCGCTCACTCGTACATGACCTTCGTGCCCTTGCGACACGACGACGTGGTGCGATCTTGCAGTCGCACCACGCTACCTATGGGTGAACCCTGACGTCTTTGACAAACACACCAATTCTAATGAGAAAATGAGACATTCAGACTTCTTGGCGGTTGAGAACGTCAAATCCAGCGTCCTTGTGTCCCAAACTGTGTCAGTTATTTGTCGAGTCCCGCTTTTGCGAACCGCTACTGTGCGAGATTGGGCGTTGCAAGTGTGAAAACACCGCCAGCTATTGACATGTGGAACGAATTGCGTCAAATCTGAGACCTCGATCTAGCAGATGTCGACCTATTTGCAGGCTTGGGCTACGGGAAGGCAAAGTGCTATGACATATGGACAGAGTACGTGCAGTGCGCCGACCCGACCGGCTGCGGCACCGGACCCCAGAGCTTCGCCTGGGATTATCAGGTATTCACACCCGGATGGGCTCTAATGTGTGGGGGCCGTAATGTCGCTGAGATGTGTGGGCCAACAAAGAGCTGGCTTACTCCGGCTCTTGAAAGAACTGTGGGATACTGTATCTTCCAGACGTTTTCTGGTGGTTTGGGCGGGGTAAGGGGCTTGCGTGGAGTTTGTGTCTTGTGAAAGGCTCATTGAAAGATCTGCGTCTTGCTACGAATCAAGTTTTTGTTTTCACATTTCCTTGTGTGTGTGTGTGTGTGTGTGTGTGTGTGTGTGTGTGTGTGTGTGTGTGTGCAGGCCTGCACGGAGATGTTGATGCCGGCGGGGACGAACAACGTGAGCGACATGTTCCCTGCGCTGAGCTTCACGCTGCAGGAGCGCGCCGACTACTGCAGGACGCGCTGGCGCGTCGCGCCCAGACTCGACTGGCTCCGAGTCAACCTGTGGGGCCGAGGTGCGTGCAAAACACCCACGTCACAACAGGGGCCTTTGATTTGGCAAAACCTTGTCGCGAGCCTCCACGTCACGGCTGGACTTAGCCTGCTGCTCTCTGCGGTGTTACAGTGGCGTTAACTTTTGTGAAAACTTGCTACGGAGAATCTGTTTCACCTCGCCAGTTGATGCGACAGTTTTGCGCGGAAAAAAATGTTTTGCCTGTTCGTCATAAGGGCCAGGCTGTCAGTCTTCTCATGTCTCTTCACAGACGTACAGCACAGCAGCAACATCGTTTTCTCCAACGGGAATCTGGATCCGTGGCGCCGCGGAGGGGTGAGTCGAACAGTTTTGTGTCCTTTGTGGGTGCTTTTTCCGAGTCCTCGGCTGCCCCGTAGCCTGGTTCCCGGGTACAGGTTGGGTGACTGAGAAGTCGTAAAACAGCTTCGGCCTTCAATTAACAGTTTGGCCCTTGTCACCGGGAAGGGACCTGTTTCACTGTGTCGAAAATTCTGATGATTGTTCGATGTTCTGTCTTTTGCTTTGTCAGCTGCTTCCCATTTCAGGTTCAGCTAAACAGTTTTTGTCTCCTGTTCCGTGTTCTGTGTTTCACTCTCTCCTGCAACCCTCTTGAGGGTGAACGCCCCACTCGCTGGTGAAAGGTTTGTCCCTCATGTCAGGTTCTGCTGTGTGTTTCAGGTTCTGCAGAACGTGTCCGAGTCGCTGGTGGCGGTGCTGATCGAGGGCGGCGCGCATCACTTGGACCTAAGGTTCTTGTTTTCACCTCCCTCCCACTCAGCACCCTGATTAGCAAAAGGATTCGAGGAATTTCCTTCGCTTTGATTAGCTCTGAGGCATGCAAGGGGAGAAACAAGGTTTGGTTCCTTCGTTGAATCACGTGGATTCGTCTTGAAGCAGCTTTTGTTGCGCTGCTGCGCCAAACTCGCAATTTCTTTTTCCCGCACCATTTGTTCAATCTGGAGCGAAAACCCGCCAGTCACGCATTTTCGAGAACAAAAATGGTTTTGGGCGACTCCTTCCCAACCTGATGCAGCAGATAAATGCCGAGGGCTGTATGCAGAACAGGAAAAAACTTTTTTCTTTCACGAATTCGGGTTCCCCAGTCAGTGTAGATTCTGGATCCGAAAGGTCTGTTCCTCCCTGGAAAACGGCGCAACGTGGAGTTCCATCACGACTCTGCTGTATTTCTCCAAACATTTCGACTTGGAAGGGAAACTCGAGAACGGATGAGGGAACGCGAGGTTCCTGAAGCGGCACAGCGCGCAGGTCCCTAAACGCTGTCACACAGACGCCGCGCTCTTCTTACAGGAGGAAGATGCATCTGAAGCTGACCCGTGCGGAGGAATTCATTTGTCTCCTTCTCTCTACAGAGCCGCTAATCCCCGGGACCCCGCGTCCGTGAGGCAGGCGAGGAAGCTGGAAGTCTCCAACATCAGGGCGTGGATCAAGCAGGCCGCGGCAAAGAACTCGAGCCATCGCCAACAATGAAGACGTGAACACATTGGGCGTTTCGTGTGAAATGTCTTCAGGTGCTGCCCGGTAATTCTGTGCCTGACTTCCTGTGTGCACCAGGAAATCAACAATGTTTGGACGGCACAACGCGCAGATATCTTCGCGAGAGAACTGTGATTTCAAGATGTTTCAGACAATGACACAATTGCAAACTGTGAAATCATGAAATAAAATTTGTATTCCCGAACAGAGATCCTTCCTTGCCTGTTCTAACGTACGAATGTCCAACCCGTTCACAAAAATGTTCAAACAATTTGCTCCTGACCTTCGATTTGAACATATTTACTGGGACAGATTTCAGCAACGTCAACAATGAAGTCCCAGGAATTCGCTGCAGTGATTTTTAACTTGCGCAAAGAGCAGCAGTTTGTGCGAAACGTCAGCTGCTCCTGGGGAAACGCTCCCGTAATTGCATTTTGAAGGCGAGTTGGTGTCAAACCCCACACGCAGACTTCACCTCGGAATTCCACGCGTCACCAAAATGATGTATGCAGTTCATTAATTCTCACAGCCTTGTCGCGGGCAGGTTTGAGTGCAGCAGCTCACGGCCACGAAATGTTTTGTACATCCCGAGGCAAACATCCAGCTCACTGCTACAACATCTTCATGTTGCTCAGTTTGTACGTCAGCGACATAACGTCCTCGCTGCGCGCAGCGTTTGTCTGCGCGACCGTGTGTAGCGTCTTCAGGTTCTCCACGAGTGCAGCGGGAGCTTTAGCACCGTCCCCGAGGGTCAGATCTGTCCTGCGCGCCTGTGGTAACGCAAACACCACCTCGTTCACTTCTTCCGACACAGTGCGTACGAAGGCAGACTTGAAGATGCGCTTGATGTCCGCCATGATGCTCGTCTTGAGCGACTGGTCCCGGCACACCAGGTTGAGCACCAGCACACCTGCAACAGTATCGTCAGCGCAATCACAACCACAGTGGGAGTGAGCCAGACGAAGCAGGTGCATCTTCGATCGTGTTCCCAACCAATTTCGTGGGGAACCTGGCTTTGAAGCTCGCTGCCCAACGAACCATTAATTATCTGCTTAATTCCAGAATCTCGCCGCCAGAGAACATGCACCAACCCAATTTCGCATTGGCTTTGAAGAAGTCCCGCTATTCCACTGAGTTTATTTGCGATTCACGTCAAGAGGGAAAGATCGACAGGGACGCGAGGTCGATTCCGTGGCTTCGTGCTGTTCAACTGACATCGAGTCACGAAAATCTCAAATGTATTCATTGCTCGACGCATGAGAGCTCACCTCGGGGTGACAGCAGCGACTGCAGCGTCTCCAGAAATGACGCGCGCACAAAAGCAGCGGGCGGAGCGCTGAGGCCTTGAGACAGATCTTTGCTGTCGACGTCCACGATCACGACGTCCAGCTGACCCTGACAGCCTGAAAAATGAACGTGATGCGTTGCGAAAAAAATTGTGTTGAACACTGATGCGCAGCACACAACAAAATGCAGTGACGCCGAGAGTTGCCGCACCTCGAGCGACGAGGTCGTGCACGTAGTCGAGTCCGTCGCACGTGTGGAGCTTGAGGCGAGGCGCCACCTCCTGGAAGCCGAACCAGCGCGACGCGACGCCCGCCACCTCCGGGTCCAGCTCCACCGCGTCCACGTAAACCTGTCAACAGACCCCAACCAGCTCAGTTCGGCCGTTCATCTGGTTCCCACCAAACTCGACGAATTCGACACATCGGCTGTTTCGACCTATTTGCCCCAAGCTGATTTGAACTCTGCTAATCTGCAGCTGTTTGCACGGTTTCGTTCGTTTTGCCCTCCCCCCAAAACGGAGTCAATGCTTTGTCTTTTTGTGCCTCTGTCAGTCTGAAGGCCAATTCAACAATCTCAGCAAAGTTTATTGTTGTTCAGAACGGCAAATTTTTCGATCCGAATGGGACAGGGTAAACCTTGCAAGGTTCACAAGTCAGACATCACAGAACTTCTGCTGTTTCATGTCCTGTGTGACAGACGAGGTTGTTTCTTCAGACACACCCGCAAACAACGTGGAATGTGCAGGAGTGCGGCTTGAGAATGCGCCACGGTTCAGTGAGTTTTTCCACTGGTCGCAGTTCAGCTTTGGTTGTTTTCCCACGCACACTGGATCAATTTCGGAGAGTCACTGAATCAAATCAAATCAAATCAGCTGACAGTCACCCCTCTGAGTTTCACTGACAATTGACTGGTCGCCAGCTCGGGAAGTAAACTGGCAGCGGAGTGCCTGGTGCCCGCGGGTTGAGACGCCCACACGTTTCGCGCCAGTGCAGAGCAGAGACACGAACTGTGATTCAACTAGCCGACGTCGACTGCAACAGGTAACTGTTCAAGTGGAAAACTGTGTACACTCCACTTTCAACCACGGCGCACGCAATGAATTGAGGCACGAATTCTCCTCAACACCAGACCCCATGACCTGCTGTCATCAGGCTCAAAGTGCTTTCATTGCCACTCACGCAATGTGCAGCTGCAATGGTTCAGACCCCACGGTGAGAGGCATTACCTTTGGAAAGTGTTGATGCAGAAACGTGGCCAATCCCCCTCCTCCCAATCCAATAACACACACGAACACCTTTTCAGCTGAAATCCAAGAACACTTAGCTCCTTACAGCAACTCACACGCAACTGAGAGAATTTCAAGTGCTGACATCTGCATGAAGCATTCCGATGGTGAACCTCAGGAGTCGGTCCGTGAATCAAACAGTCCCGGTAATTTCCTCATGACATTTGAACGTTTTCACTCACCAATTGCCTTGTCGAAGTCCTCCAAGAAGGCCAGTGCCGTGACCATAACGCTCTGGTATTGGCAGCAGAGGTAGCTGTGGTTGAGCGTCACTTTGGTTCGTTTCTTGCTGCCCTTCTTTTTGACAACTTCTGAATTCAAAGGCACAAATTCCAGTTATGGGCGAGGAGCAAGAGACAATCTTCAAAAGGTCAACTTCCAAATATTCTACAAATGCCCCTCATCACCAAGCATTGCCGTGGACCCAACACAGAAAGACTGGGGGATCAGTTCGGTTCGCTGCGCAGAAACTGACCCTTGTTGAGTCTGACGGCTGACTGCACGGTGTTGCTGTTGCTCATGAAGACGAGACGCCTGGTGAGCTGCCCGTCCACCACCACGTCCTCGACGACCAAGTCGCCCGTGCGCTCGCTGTGGCCCCGGAACTGGATTTGCCTCTGCTTGATGTCGTCTCCCAGCGACAGGAAGGGAACCTGCACGAGAAGTTTTCATTTCTCAGCGTCAGACATCACGTGACCACGTCTGAAACCTGTGGTTTTGTTTCCTGGGCAAACGTGACTGGAAAAACCTGTTTGTTTCCCAGCTTCGGTGGCGCCAGCTCCATCACTTTGGGCGAGAGCTCAGCTTTGATGGAGTCGAGATTGTCGTAGAGATGTTCCCTGTGAAGCGTCACCACCACGAGGCGCTCGAACCCCGCCGACTTGGACAAGGCGTCCCTCCCTTCGTCTGTGCTGAACATCCATTCAGGTTCTCTGGAAGCACAAGGCAATCTGAAAGTTCGAGGAAGATTCTGCTCCGATGACAAGCCGCTACAATGGAATTCTGACTCTATTCTGCGCATTCATGACATGTTTTCTTCCGTGAACCAGAACAGTCGAGTCCAGTCAACCGAATCCACGATCCAAGAACAGGTTGAGACTTCTTTCACCATTCGCTTCGTTGTGTGAAAATGAATAATGGCGGAGTGGACGTGTAACCCTCACCTTCCTTCTGGCACGATGAAAATAGCAAATTTGTTGCCCGTAGGAATCTTGCTGTCAACAACGTGCAGCGTGTATCTCGGGATAGTGGAGTGCGCCGCGCTGAACAGGTCCAGCGAGATGTGTTCGTCTTCCACTTTGCTGTGAAAGATACAGGATGATCTCTGTTCACTCGGTCAGCTCCTGCTGAAGCAACTGAAAAGTCCGGGCCAAGCTCGAACAACAATGAACAGAAGAACTGTTGTCGTCGCATTCCAAACAGATGTAGACTGTACGCACGTTTTGTTCAGTTGCTGCCTGACAACTCCATAATGCTGCAGTTCCTTCACCGCAGACAAAACGCTTTCAACGTCGCCGAATCTTTCCGTCTTTTCACTGAAGTAAGACACTTCCAGGATCTGTACCAAACGGAAAAAAACATTCAGTCTCCTCTTGCAGCAGTACGCAGAGCAACGTGTGAAAGACGCGACGACGCGACGCGAAGACTCAGACTCACTTGGCTCATGTTGGGCATCTTCTTGAACTTGGTGAGGACGAAGGCGAAGACGGGCATGTGGAACTCTCTCGAGTCGTCGTCGTCCGAGTCCTCCACCCGACACACCCGGATCGGCCAACCGCTACGCGACACAAAAGCGCCTCAAACGGTTGCTTGAACTCCAAAACCAGATAGCTTTATTTCACTTGTACATCTCAAGAACAAAATGATATCACTCAAGTGAGGAATGGTGTCTCACCCTTGAATATCTGAAAGGTGTGAAGACAAGAACTCACATTTCACAGAAATATTTGAAGACCTTGCGGATGATGTGGTCCTGAGCGAGCGAGACGCAGATGTATCTGCCGCCGACGCGCAGGATCCGGTCGATCTCGGAGAACATCCGGTCGACGGTGGCGACGGTGGTGTCCGCCTCGTCCGGCATCACGGCGTCCAGCGTCCCCTTGTCGAGCACCACGCTGAACTCCCCGTCCGAAAACGCCGTCTGTCCACAAGTCAAGACAAGTAAGGAGCGTTTGCGTGTTTGTGTGTGCGTGCGAGCGAACGTTCCTGCTCACAAAGAACATCTGGAGCTCCATCTTGCTTTCTCAGGATAAATTTCATCAATGAAACAACTCACGACGCAGACTGGAAGTACTCACGTCTTGTATGTCCATTTTCAAATACTTCATCTCTGGTCGGTCGGCGGCGTGTTTGTCCTTCATCTGACGGATGACGACATCGCTGAGGTCGATGTTGGTGATCTTGTGGTGTCCCACATCATACATGTCTGCACTCAAGGTTGAATTGCCGCACCCAACAACCAGAATGTTGTCCGCAGGCTTGACGTATTTGTGCAGGATTCCACACAGCTCTCCATATTCACCGTACCTGCGTCGTCAAAACGACACAAATGTCTTATTTTTGTGCCTGGTTTTCAACAACAAAAGCAAACAAAGCAAAGTGCAATCTTTACCATTCAAAAGACTTTTGTCCCCTTTTCTTGAAGAACTCTTCCCAGTAGGAGGCAGTTCCGAATTCCTTGTGACTTCTGGGTAACAGGCTCATTGTTGTGTCCTGTCTCGCACCTACGAACAAAATTCTGTTCTGAAACCACTTGTCTTCGACCTGTGACTTGCACCAAAATCTGAAATCCGAGTGCAGGACCCCCACACTGTCCCCAGGATTTGGAAATTTGCAAAATCTGGCTGAAACAATTCTGCGTCTGCAATCAGACAGAGTGCAGGATCTATGGATCTCACCCCTATCCCGAAGGCAAAACTCAGCAAAACTGACATAAGTGTTGGACCAACAAACTCCCCACCCCCACTCCCGTTCAGGAAGTGAAACTTGGCAAAATCTGTGCCACTGAAAATAAGAGCCAAAAACGAGTCCATTTTGACAGTGAGGCGCGTGCATACACTGCAAGGTTTGTGTTCTCATGACACGGTCAGAATCACCAGGACAAGACTTGTAAGTGGAAAAGGATCGGCCGCACGACACTGACTCGTGTTTTCTGCATCCAGCTTTGAAATCCAGACATTTTGAAACGTGGTTGAACTTGGAATCCCGAAAAATTGACAAAAAAGTTCAAACATTCCGGGGGTAATTTCGAAACACAAACATTTGGAAATTCACAAAGTTCAACAGATTTTCTGCTGGGGGGGGTGGGTGGTTGTGAAATTGGAAACTCACAAATCCAGAAAATTGACAAAGTCCAAATAAATTTCAAACCGGGGGGGGGGGGAGTAACTCGGGGAAAATTGACCAAGTCCAAAATAATTTCTGAGGGGCGGGGGTCATTCAGAAGATCGATAAAACTTCTGACCGGTGTGTGTGTGTGTGTGTGTGTGGGCGGGGGGAAGAGGTCCCCCGGAAGTGTCACTTTGATCAACCACACACAGTTTACAAACCCAGATACAGGGGCAACACAATGTCAGCACTTCGAGGCTGACAGCGAAAAATAACTTTTGCTGGCAGGCTCACATGCTGTGACAGGCAGTTTAAAGAGATTTCTCAGCCTGATCCAGCTGAGCACACACACACGCACACACGCACGCACACACACACACACACACACACACACACACACACACACACACACACACACACACACACACACAAGCGCGCGCGCCAGCTTTGACGTGCAATTTTTCGTGTTACGAACTGGGTTAGATCCACACCGTAAATCTACTCAAGTAGTTTACCGTCCACAACTTCACATGGTTTCAAACAAGCATGGCAGTTTCCTCCGAATCAGATGCTCAGCTCATTTCCGGCAGCTGAGTTTCCCGCGCCGCACGTGGGAGGGCCAACGTCGCATGAACGTCAACGTCAAGATCAGCATTTGCCTTTCCCGTATCTTTTTTCTGAAACAATTTCAAATGCCAAAATTTTTAAATGTCATTGACCTGCCCCCTCCCTTTGTGTAATGCAACTCTCAAATTCAGTGGCATTTGCCTGAACTGCCACAGAAAAACACACGTACATTGACACGACGTTGGCATTCAAGTTTTGGGCTCTGCACATCCTCGCTACAGATAACGTCGGATCAAACGACTTCATTCGGTACTAATTTGTACAGTGGCTGAGAGACAAGTGATGAAATCAAAAGGATTTCAACAGGACTTCGTGCCATCCGGACTTCGAGCCGTCTGGTCCGGATCCAGAAGAGGAGCTTTGTCCACAAATTATCCATTCACCGCGCAACATTTCATTTCAAATCCCCAACCTATTTCCAAAGTCCTGACAGGTCAACAGGAGGCGAGGCGAGGCGCTTGTCAACAAGTTTGGCTTCAGGATTGAGGTTGGGGGACAAACTCGAACCATGAAAAATGTACTTGCAACAAGTGAAACATTTTGCGCCTGCGTTGCAAAATATGGCGGTTAAATTAGGGTTGGAAGAGCCTGTTTGGGTACCAGGAGCCCTGATCCCCTTGAGTACAAAAATACTCAACTTACAAAACTGGATCACACGTTGCTGGACACCCTTCACACAAGCTTCTTGCAACACGCACACGCATTGCAATGTTTTCGTCTGTAGCAAACACACATTCAGGACACCATTCAGGACAACAAGCAACCATCAGGCAAGAAGAATGGAGACAAAAGCATCGGGGTGGATCTGGGGGGGGGGGCGGACGACCCAACCCCAATCTGGCAGCACGTGCTTGTGCAAAACATTTCCGGGTTAGATATCCCACTGGAGGGAAGCACCCACTCGATGATATTGTCCTGGCTCCACCTCCGGATAAGAGCAAAAAAGAAGGTCGAGAGCCGCGGCGCCACTGGCTGACACGGGCGCCGTTCGGGCAGACGCGAAATGCTCGTGGCGCCGCTGGGGCTGCCAGCGCGCTCCTCCTCACTACCCTATCAAACATGCGCGCTCCAACTCACCTCGCTCAGCGTCCATTTGACACAGGAGAAGAGAACTTTTTTCTCACGAATTGCTTTGTCCCGCCTTTCAAGAACAAACTTGTTGCAAACCAAATATTTTCTCCTTGTTTCTCATTGAGTCGAAAGAAATGCGTCAGGAAGGGTGAAATTCTATTTCGCGTATTTTGTGTATTTTCCCTTTGTGCAAAAAGTTAGTCAACGCGCGATGTTTCATTTTTCAAATAATTTTTGTGTTTTTCCTGTTGTCCGTTGACGCTGCAGGAACTTTTCACAGTGTCGTGGCAGAAATATCCAAAACATGTTTTTCACCACTTACGATTGTTTTTGTTTTCACAGAGGCCCGTCTAGAAAATCTGGCAGCCGCGATCACAGTGGCGGCGCCGCGGTGGCGGCGCGAGGGGCCCCTCCGCCGAGGAGGCCGCCGGGGCGGCGCCGCCCGCAGCTACAGCCCTCGCTGCCTCCACGCGCCAACGCTGTCGGAGTGCAGACAGACCGGCGGGGAGCTCCAGCCAAAGCCATACTCCTCCTCACTTGCATTTCAGTGGGAGAGACAAACATACACGCAGTTGTGCTGGCAATTTCAGGCTGGTCTGCTGCAATAAGAGGCCTCTGGTTTTGAAATTGTGTGCAAAATCGCGAGATTTGCGTTCGCTGCGATCTGATTGTTTGGTAGGTTCTGCTTTCTTTACGAACTGGAAACGTCTGGACGTGTTCGGACCTCAAATTGCAGTGCAGACACCATGTCGAAGGATGTGTTGCCTGTGATGTTGACTGACAAAGACGACGGAGTTGCGTTTGAGGTTGAGCCTGAGAGCTTTCAAAAATGGACGTCTGCGTGGACATCTCTCCGTGAAGACAGTTTCAGCAGCGTGGAGCGAACTGGAAACGCCGAGGTGGTCTCCCTCGCCTCACTGTTGATACAACTTGTGCAGGGACCTGGGGAGGTGCAGCAGCTGACGGAAGCGTGCAACGCGCTTTTCTTGCAAATCTACAAAGCATCGGAAGTACGGAATTTGAAGTTACAGAGTGAGTACGCAGAAAATTTTACTTCAGTGTTTTTGAATTGCGCTTGTTTTTTGCCTGTCGAGCAAGTGTCTACAAGCACTGTTCGCAAACAGAAGGTTTGTGGTCTTCCCACGATAACAGTGCAGAAAAGAGCACAGAGGTTTGGAATCAAGTTTGCAATCAACATGCAGACTTTCAGCTGTCGCATGTGCGTAAGGTTTGTCATCCAAAAACGCGACGTCAGGAGCAGATCCAGGAGGCAGCCCCCTGCCAGAGTGATCTTGCCTTCAGCTCTTGATACACGCGCTCACCACAACATCGTTTGTCCTGACCAAGTCCTGAATCCGCCCCTGACACCTGTTGTCATTCACCTCTCATCAATTACCTCGACTTCATCCCCCGACTTTTTCCGCCACAAAACCTTTTCTTTCTCCAAAAGTCCTGTTTGCTTCCCCATTGACGTGAGAACACACTTGAGGAATGTCAAAAGAGAGTTTTCTATGTAGTCCGTGCGGTCCTTCCGCCCGCCCCACGCCTGGCCCGACGCGGCGTTGGCCCCGCCGGGGGTGGGGCGGGTGGGGGGGTCGGGTGTAAGTTTAGACTCTCCACGCAGGAACGCAGGAGTAGCAGGTGTTTTTGCGCATTGCTACGGGGTTCACACCTTTTTCGCTGTAGACCAGAATTCGTCCAAGCGAAGGGACGCTCATCTTTTTTCTGCCAGAAAAACGTAAGTTTCACTATATATTGAGCCGAATACTTATCCAAAAATGTGTTAGTTTTGTTGCAGAACATTGTGGGTACATGCAGGAGTGGACATTGTGTGCTAAAAATGTGATTCGTTGTGACAAAGCAACATGGTATGTGGGCAAAAATACGAGTGGACCAAACTCGAGTGCTGCGATGTAGATCTAAGTACAAAATAAACACACGAAATGCACCATGCACCCTTCCAATGGAGTTCACAATGTGTTTCTCTTGTCTGCAGGCTCGTACAGTAACGTGTGAGCAACTGTGTGCTGAGTGTTCCATCTCATCCCAGTCTACCGTGCCCGCATTTCGCAAAGCGTGTGCAGGTAAATGATTGTGTGGGATTAAATTTTGTTCTTCTCTTGCAGGAATTTGTGACACAACATCTTGTGTCCATTGAGTAGGGGCCACTTGTGAGGCCCAAAGATGAATTCTGTACAAGAAATGCTGAGTTTTGAGTATAATATTGAAAAAAACAAGAACAGCATGGACAAGTTGGTGTCAGTAGTGAGACGCGCCCCGTGGATTTTCAGTAAGACTGTGTACCGCAACTTTGTGATTGCATTGGTTACTTAGCGTGTGTAGTTATGTTATGTTTTTTTTGCTTCAGGTTTGCAGACAACGTGAGCATCCGACGTGACGTGGCAACGTGTGATCGAGCATCATCCTGTATCAAGTGCAGTGGTGGGTACATGGTTGCGATGTTTTCAGCAGGGAAATGCAGGAGTAGTGATGGGTTTCGTGTATGTAAGAACTTGTGTACGACGTGACAAGCGGTCATTCATGTCT
>JAAUXT010032137.1_pt1 | contig 12740 bp, 17 predicted proteins | sample 7278171 | NCBI WGS metagenome assembly JAAUXT01 (sample SAMN14350112, study PRJNA611818) | marine sediment metagenome | isolation source: surface marine sediment (1.8m) | place: French Polynesia: Moorea | collected 2018-08
AGTCATTCAGATTTTTCTGTCTGCTCCTGTGAGATTCGATACGAAGGCTGGTTTTGAATTCAAGGACGCCTTTTCTGGGTAGAAGGTTCGTGAACCAAAACAGACGTTGACTGGTGAAACCACGAAACTATCTGGCTGGGTAAAACATTCCTCACTACCTGGGTGTGAAGAGAGAAATGAGTGGACGCGCCCCTCCAGACGGTGCGCCCCTCGTGGGAGTGGAGCTGGTTTTCATCTTGGAGGAACTTTCCGTGCTCTGATCGAATTGCAACTTTTGCAGTGAAACTGAAATCTCATGATGATCTCTATCTTGCCTGTTTTGTCTAAATTTCCCAAAGTTGGTGTCCAAGGTATGCCTTTTGATTTGGTTTTTGTTCTTCACACGTTCTCATCTCAAAAGCCGAAAAATAGTTTCATTGGAAGTCGCTTGTAAAATGGCAACAGTGGTCGCGTTTGTATATTCGTGTGTGAGTGTACACAACAAAGTTATTTGGAGTATGTACACAAAAGTGCGTGTCTCCCTCCAGCGAGAGAGAGAGAGAGAGGGGAGAGAGAGAGAGAGAGAGAGAGAGAGAGAGAGAGAGAGTGTGTGTGTGTGCGTGTGTGTGGTGCGTGTCCCAAAAGCAAACGAATGGTCCGTGCGTGTGCAACCATCTGACGGTTGATTCAACTGCCACACGTGGTCCGTACGTATTTGTTGGACAAGAAGTGCGAGTGTTGGAGGTGTTTTGGACGCGCTGACCTCAGTTCATTCACAAGATGGCATTGCATTGTAGGAGCCATTAGATGAAGATGAGAAACCGAAAGAAGTAAGTGCTGCATGGTTTGGCGTGCAGTGTCGGGAGGTGCCCAACCTGCTCAGTTCCACTGCATGTGTTTGTCAGAATCAATCGCATGTTGTTTGCAGGGACTGTGTCTTCTCGTGCATGTTCATCCAGATAACAGGCGCGTGTCAGTTTAGCTGTCGTAACTCAAGCAAATCAGTTGCGCACAAGTTTTGTGTCTTGTTTTTCTTTTGTGTTGAGCAGACATGGAGTCGTTAAATTTTTGTTGTGCAGTTTTTTTCGTAAATTTTGCACCTGAGATTTACGTGTGTCCATGGGCTTCTGCCGTAGAGTGAATCGCGGTTCAGACACTTGGTGCCGAAACTTCCACTTCGTATCCTGGTAGGACGCTGCACAAGGAGTTTGACGTTGAGATCGCAGCGCCGCGCTTGTGGCAGAAAACAGAAAACATCAGAGACTGACATTCTGAGAAATGGCTGTCACGACCAAGACTCGGGTGGGGGTGCTGAACTTTTTCGTACATCCTTGAATTGGTGTTTCTCCAGTTGTTTTGAGCTGACTTGCAAAGTTGAGACGCCGAGTGTGCGAATCCTTGGTACCAAACACCGGCAGGTTGAGGTCAGATAGAAGATGTTTTCTGTCACAAGCTGGACGGGTTGCGCAACAAGCTGAATGTGAAATCGAATTTCGGGTTGAAACTTTTGAGGTTTTGCGAGGAACCCCTTACGTGGAAACAGCTGCTTTGGCACGTGGTGGACAAACCAAATACACGAGTTGTTTTACTGCCTGAGGGTCTGCACAACATTATCCGTTTGTGGACAAGACCTCCCTCTGTCTTCACCGGTTGGGCGGGGGGCTAAATTTGAAGGCCCGAATTGTCCCACTGCTCACACGAATTTACATGAGTTCTTGTTTTGACTGAACTCATCAGAGCCGTGCTTCTTACGTGCATCAGCAGCGAGTCCCCACTCGGTTGAGTCTTTTTGGTTTGTTGATCTGTTTTGTCGTTGTCTCGGAACTGTTCCGAGGTTCTCGTTCGTGACCACTGTTCTAATGCACCCTTCGGCGTGGATTCGCACTCTCACGAGAACCGTGTCCGGCCGACACTTGCAGACGGATGATTCGTTTCACCGCAGATCAAACTTCAGCTGCATCTTAACGAGCGTTTGTTTGTCGTTGTCAGAGTCATTTGAACTCGTCGCTCAAGTCTGGGACCCTGGATCTGGACCTGTCGTCGACTGGCATCAGCGCAGGCATCGCGACTGGGCGCAGCGAGAATCTCCACATGCTGCCCGACATGAGCGACAGCGAGGTATTGCGCCCCTGTCTTTTGTCCTGAACGACACCGCTGCTCCCCACAACACCAACCCATTCCCACTCCCATCATTACCCGTCACCATCTGACCACGTGCAAGAAGAGTGCGTGACACTTGCTGCTCTGGCCTTCCTCTTTCTTTATCCTGTCTACACTGTGCTTTCACCATTCTTTGCCCTATCTCCATCAGTTCAGCAACACCGTCCGCTTTCTGTTCGACATGAGAAATTTCGAGGGAAGTTGCCCCTTGACGCGCTGTTTCTGCGTCACACAACCTGCTGACTTTGTGTTGACGCCACGTCAGATCCAGCCTGATGCCTGATCTTTTTTCTTGCTGTCAAGGAGGAAGATCCTTTTTCGTACCTATGCAAAAGGAGGTAAAGATTTTCTGGGGACAGTGTCTTCTTCATTTGTGTCGACGGGACTTGAGAGGGGAGAGAGAAAGAGCGGAGGGAGAGACTGAGAGAGCGAGAGAGAGAGAGAGAGAGAGAGAGAGAGAGACAGGGGAGAAGAGAAACAGAGCACACATGCACGATGAACACTGCTGATGTTTTTCAGTCCGAGCCCGGGAACCTGCAGAAGAAATTCGCGCTCAGCCTTGACGTGCACGAAATCGGAGAGCTGGGCTACGAGGTGAGCTGCCCGCTCGCGTACACACTTACGCTCACATCACTGTCACCACAGACTCTTGTTGTGGCTTTGCAGTGGGGTGTCGGGGGGGGGGGTTGGTCATCAAGTGCTGCTGATTGGCCCCACGTCACGTTGGCCGTTGCTTTCTCGGCCTGACGGCCGTCACATTGAGCATGCTGCGCTGCCCTTGCGGTGGGTTTGGATGCGTGCAAACAAACCATTCAGAGAGATCGAGGAGGGCGAGAAATTCATTCATTCAAAGGTGGGCTTTGCACCACCCACACTGCACGGTCAGTGGAGTCTCACGGGGAGGGTCGCTCACGCCGCTGCTCACGTTCACAGGACTCGGAGGAGGCGAGTGAGAAGAAGAAGAGCGCGAGAGACAGCGACACCGGCACCGACGACGAGGAGGAGGACTTCAAGCAGGACGTGGTGCGTTCATTTGGTCTTCTCTGCTGGTCTGATCGCACATGTTTCTGAGCGCAGCGTGGCTCAGAGTTTAGCTGCCACGCGATGTGGGTTTCTCTGGGGAAAGGTGGAGGTGCCGCGGCAGAGATCCGGTCCGTTTGTTCACAGCTGCTGTGGAGTTACCATGTCATTTTGCTACTTTGTCACGTGATCAATTTTTGCGGGCAGGGAAATGTTTTAACTCAATACCCACCGAAGAACAAGAAAAATTACAGTGCTGTGAATCAGATAGACACTGTGTTGGAACACTTGGTTGTCGCCCCGTGTCGAATATTGCCAGCGTTACCTGAGCTCGTGTTGTTTTCGCGGCAGGATTTCGGGATCGACAAGAATTTGTCAGAAAGAATTCTCGACATGGACGCGGAGATGCTGACTCCGGCCGGATCTGCTGTGAGGTTCCTACGCGCGCGCGCGCGCGCGCACACACGCACACACGCACACACACACACACACACACACACACACACACACACAGACAGACACACACAAATGCGTGTTTACGACCTTGCAACGTGCAACTGACTTGTTCCATCCCGACTCTTGCGTCGTGACACCATTTTGCCATTTCTTTTGTTTTGTTGTATCAGAAAAAGATCCCACCCATAAAGACAGTTTCCAAAGGCAAGAAGGCCAAAAAGAAAAAGAAATACAAAAAGGTATTGGTACCGAATAAGGCTTGCGTCGACACCACACGCTTTTTCTTCATCAATCACTTTTGAAGTTGGTCACAAGGAAGTATTTGTCTGCAAACCGGAAACCACGAAACTGTTTGTTGAGCTTCAGTTGTGAACTTGACTTTCCAGGGGTCACCATTGCGTTTGCAGAGAGGAGTGTTTCTTGCACTTTCGCGCTTTCGATCTTCGTTGCCATATCAAGTGGGATTTTCATTTCCTCTTTTCATAAATGAATGAAGCTTGAGTTGTTCTTCGTTTGCAGGATTTCGAGGCGGGAGGTCTCGACTCAACAGGCTCTACGGCCGGTGGTGCCGTGGAGAGCGGCGGCGCTGCTGGGGAGGCGCGGGCGGGCCCTGCGGGCGGGTCCGGGCCCTCTTCCGTCGGGGAGCACCCCTCGGGGACGGGGCAGATTTTGGAACCCCAGGAATCCGCGGCCTCTCCCGATCCAGAGCGGGAGAGGAGGGAGCGCGCCGAGAGAATGGCGCAGGCTGCAGAAAAGTAAGCGCCCTTATGAACGTTTCGTCATGCCTTTCACAGACACTACTTGTCTGCAGCTGGTGATCTGAACAGTTTGACGTTGTCCTTGAAAGATTTGCACGGTTGCCCCAAAAAAATGATGTCAAAAGAGGTGTGTTTGACCGCCTGGTTCGCCAGCATAGGAACAGACCCGGATCAACCTTTGAAGCTGCCATCATTGAACTCAACTGTTCAGAAAGTACGTTTGCCGCTTCTTCAGCTTATCTCGGGCGCATTCTTTCCAGACGCGCCAAAGACGACGCGATAGCGCGTGAACAGAGCGACATGCGTGTCCGCGTCGACAAGTCTCTCGAGAATCTGCGAGGAAAGATGGAGCGAGAGCTGGAGGAGAGGAAACTGGAGCTGCTCGAGGTGAGGACGCCAGTGGAAGTCAGGGAGATTCTGACAGACTTCTGTTCAGTGCCACACATCCGTAAAAGTGGAACTGTTACTCCACGTTTTGTGTTGTAAAATATATCTCTCAGTCTTTCTTTTGCAGGAGAAGGAGGCACGAGTGAAGGAGTTGAAGCAGCAGATACAGCGAGAGACGGAAGAAGAAGAGGAGAAACTTCGCGAGGACAAGAAAACAAACATCAGGTAGCGTGGAGTCTGAGTGAGGTTGGTGTCGTCAGAGGGGAGGGGCGGAGCTGTTATGGGATGATGGTCTGTGACAACAACAGTCCACTTGTAGCGACGAGAGTCAAGATCGCCACAAGAACGGCGGAAAGGATTGTGAAATTATGAAGTCTGATGCGTTTTGGACAGTTTGAAAAAAACAACTGGGAGGATGAGCGAAATGCATTTGCCATTCGAACGTCATTGGAAATTGTATGTTTGTTGGCTGACAGGAAGTTGAGTCTGCAGCTGAAGGACGCGACGCAGGACGAGCAGGACGCGCTGAACGCGGGACGCGAGGACGCGCGACGACGAGCTCAGGACGCGATGGAGCGAGAGACGCGGCAGGAGGAAGACAGACTCAGGTATTGATGTTTTGGTGTTGATGCTGCACCTTTCACACGCACACACACACACACACACACACACACACACACACACACACACACACACACACACACACACCTAGAACTGAGACCTTGCATTTATTTTTCTTGTGAGGAAATTTTCAACATTGACAGTTGAAGCGACCACGCGTTTGTCACGTGTTGTGCAGGAGGGAGATGGAACGGAAGCTGCGCGAGGTGGAAAGCGAAGCGGAGCGGCGGGAGCGAGACGAGCGCAGCCGCGTCGAGAGGGAGCGCGCCGCCAAGATACGCGATCTCGAGCGGGAGGTGCGTTGGGCTGGGTGAGGAGGGAAGTGAGAGATTGACAAACTGGTGAAAAGGAAAAGACAGACAATGGAAGAAAGGCAGAAGTGGAACAGAAATGGAATGGGCGCAGAAGTGACGGTGAGCCAGGTGAAACCGGGGATGAGGGTTGAGACACACGAGTTTTCAATGTGATGCGTTGGAAATGCTGGGAGATGACGGGGAGCTGGAAAACAACCCGACCAAATAATCCACTCTGATGAAAAGGGACGTTTTTGCACTCCATGACACATCAGTATGACAACGAAACTTGAGATCCACCAGACGCAGATTGCAACCGTGCGAGCGTGTCGTTCCTCCGCAGGTGGAGTCGGCTGTGCGGGAGAAGCAGGCTGCGCTCGAGCGGGACCACGAGCAGCGCGTCTCGGCGCTGCGCAACAAACTAGAGCGCGACCTGCAGGACGAGCGCGCGGAGGCGGAGCGGGAACACGCCGCGCAGCTCCAACAGCTGCGGCGAGAGCTCGCCGACAAGAAGGAGAAGGTAGGAAAGGAGTCAAAGCAAACACACGCAGAGAAGGAAAGGGAGTGTGCAGTGGTGATAGAAACAGAGCTCGGAGCGGGGCGTCGAACTTCATCCATTGCACACGATCACATTGTTTTGCAAGGAGGAAGCGCGGATGCGACGAGAGCTCACGGACTTGACTTCAGACGAGAAGGAGCGCAGAGAGACGGAGGTGAAGGCTGCGAAGGATCGCAGGGAGGCTGTGGAGGATCTCGAGAGAGGGGTGAGTGTGACGAGACACCGAAGGTGACCAACACACAAAGGCAGAGGAGAAAAGACATTGACATTGACCTTGGAAGAAACAGATGAATGTTGCAATGGGTTGAGTCATTCTGTTGTGAAAATTTATAGAGTTACGTACTTTTTTTGTCTGCGGGTTGGCCATGTACGCAACATATGTCAATGGCGGAGTTTGACACGTGAAAGGGATTTTGCATTTGCTTCCGTGATGCGTTCACAGTTAGAAGACGTGCTGAGGGAGAGGAAGAAGCAACTGAAGGCTGAGCAGCAGAAAGAGCTGGAGCAGATGAGGGCTGAGCACGAGAAACAGCTCAGGAAACTCAGGGACGACAACGAGGAGAAACTGCGCAGGGAATCCAAGAAGTGAGTGCTGCGCACAAGTGCTCAGAAAGCTTCAGGCATTCCACTCTGGCAAAACCAAATTCTCTCAGGAAACCAGCAGACAAAGGGCAGAATTGGACACGTTGAAACACTACAGGTTGGATGAGGAACGAGAGAAGGAGCGCAGACGAATACAGAAACTGCAAGAGGAGGAAGTGGAGAGGGAGAGGAAGGAGCACGTCGACAGACAACAGCGGCTGCGCGACACACATGAGGAAGAGGTGAGACACTTGCTTTTCGACAAAGCACATTTCAGTGAGAGGCACATTTCAGTGAAAGCTGAAAGTAGTCTTCATTGAACTCTCCAGTCACTGTGCTGACAACACGCGCAACCAAGACGAGAGGGTTCTGCACTTGAGTTGTCAGGTGCAGTGTGTGATTCCTGGGAGGAAGGCAGTTGAAACTGTGCGTTGCCGGCACGCGTGCAACAGAAAGTTTCGCTCAAGCGTAGAAGTACCGATCAAAACTGCTGGCAAAAGCCGTTACAGCTTATGATTTGACTCGGCTCTGTGTAGGAGACGGCAGCAGAGCAGCAGATCCGAGCCTACATAGAGAGGCGCGCTCAGTTCAAACAACAGGTGACTGGTTGATCGCGCATGCATTGGAACATTCCAATCAAACATCCTACCACTGATAAGATTTGGATTGTTGGTGTGGAGGTTCTTGGATTTTGATGAAAATGGGGATGCTGTGTTGTGAGCAGTTTGCTTGGTTTATTGTGGTGTCCAATCTCTCATCAAGGCTTCTGCAAGATAAGAACAGATTGTGGTTGAAAATTTTGTACTTGTGCTTGCGAATGTCACCCAACCCCTGCATGCAGTCTTCGAGGTAGCGGCGCGTGGTTTTCCCTGCTGCGGCGTGACGAAGAAGGGCTGGAAAGGGCCTTCAGTTCGATCAACTTATGGCATGCTTTGAGAATTCTGTGATTGTTTTTCTTCGGTCTCAGGGTGAAACAAGTTATCGAAGAGATTCTTCGTTGTTTTTGTCAGCACACGAGACATCAGGTTTTCATGTTTGGAATTGTTGGGCGTCTTCAACAGTTTCACTGCCCGGCTATTTGTTTCTGATGGAAACCCGGACTCATTGGTGGTTTGTGTTTCCAGGAGGAGCGAGTGAGGGACGAAGAAAGCGCACTGGAGAACAGGCGCCGGGAGATGGAGAGAGCGGAGCAGAAACTGAAGGAGGAGGTGAGAGATGAAACATTCAAGATCTTTGATGGAGCAACACAGTCGAAAAACTACTTTGTTGTTGTTGAACACGCAGCAAGTGCTTTTGTTTGCACCACAAAACACTTCTTCTCCAAAATAAGTAGATCTAATGAGGTTGAACGCGCTCGTTTTCCTCTTTTCCAAGACAAAACTGCGGAAGCTGTTCAATGACGTGTCACAGTGTGGTGTTTTGTCAAGAATTGTTGCGTCACGCATTTTCTCTTGCGTCAGGAGTCGGACCTGCAGAAGCGGAGGCAGAAGCTGCAGGAGGAGATGGAAGAGCTGGAGAAGGAGCAGGATGTGAGTGACAGTCGTCACGCGGTGTTGTTTTTCTGGCGACAGAGTTACAGAAAATGCGCCACTTGAAAGTTTTGGCCTGTGCAAAATGTAGGCTTTCGCCAGTCTCTGCAGATATGTTGTATGACTGCGCTCACCACAGCTTTGCTCCGCAGGAGGCGTTTGCGCAGCGCGCGGCGGCGCTCAACTCGTCGGAGCTGGAGGCGCTGCGCGCGGACCGGGCGGCGCTGGCGGCGGAGGCGCGAGACGAGCGGCGGGAGCGCGACGCCGCCCGTGCCGAGAGGTTGAGCCTCGAGCGGGAGGTGGGCGCGCTCAGTGCGCAGCGGGACCAGCTCCTCTCAAACATACGGTGAGCAGACAATCTGAATATACAGCGCTTGCTTGAATTGCGCCTGTTGAGTCCAAATTGAAAATACGTTCGATGAGGATTTGTAGCCACTGTTCAAAAATGTGCAAGGTCAGAATTTGCAACAGACAACTTTCTAAGGAAGTGTGCAGCGTGTTTGAGGGAACAAAGTTGAAGGAGTGCTGGATCACGTTTGAATTCACTCCTCTACAAGTTTATAATCAACGCACTCGTCCAAACCACTTGTCTCAGTCCAGCTGTTTCATTTGCAATGTTTACCTTGCGCGTGAACGATGATCTCATTGACACGGAGTCGTCGGAGAATTGAGCAGGTGTTCACAGCTTTCTGTGTGACGCCTTTTCCACACACACACTGATGCAGTGATGTGCAGCTTCAACACACAATTGTCACTTGCGGGTGATCGTTTGTGTGGATCAACTGCGGTCAGATTTGGCTTCTAATTTCCTCAACCTTTGGTCTACAATTTTTGAGGTGCGTGGTCCACACTGTTGCAAGGGTGAGGTTCTTTTCAAGGCAATGATCGCTGAGACACGTTTTGTTGTACGTGGACGTTTTGATGCAGCAATCACAACAAGCAGTTTCTGTGTGCGCGCATGTTGACGCACGTAGCAATGGTTGTGGATGCACGGAACTGCCCGGAATTGGGTCGTGCTCGTTCATTGCATTTGCTGCCCTGTGTTTCACGGAACTCGGTCCGTCTCACGTTGCAGGCGACTCGAGACTCGCTCGACGCGGCTGCAGCTGGACGAGTCGTCACGGCCCCGAGACCCTCGAGCGTCGTCCGAGGAGGCGCAGCGAACCGACCAGAACACCGACAGACTGAGGGGCTCCAGGTGAGCGAGCAGCGTCGCAGCTCAACTCCAAAGCTGTGCACTTTAAACGGTGGCAACTGCATCACGGTGTCTTCAGAACGGTCAGGCCGGGTTGGAAGTGAGGACAAAGTACAAAGTACTCACCTGACTTGTAGAAGAATGCGACGCGTGTGTGAATCCTGCCTAAAAATGTGATGTTTGCATGTTCGGTGTGAACAGATCCCCGGGAAAGATGCGGTTGTCGGACCTGGACGCGGAGCTGCTGGTGCCCCCCGCCCCCGGCCTGCCCCGCAGCTCCAGCCTCAACGACCTCAACAGCGCAGGCGCCGGAGAGTCTCCTGGAGGCGACGGAGAATCTCCGGACGATGACGTCATCCGAGCAGCGGCTGCAGCTGCGCGAGAGGGACGCCGCAGGAAGCGGAAGAACGTGAGTCGATCCCGACACGTTTGTGTATGACTGTGACGCTTTGTGGTTCCTGGGAAGCTAAACATCAAAAGACACTCAGTTCAGATGGCGTTGTTGGCCCGAAACATGGTATCAAGAATTCCCAAGGTTCCGGTTGAAGCTGCAAACGATTTGACCGGATGTTGTTGCGTGTCCCACAGAGGACGCTGCTGGGCGGCTACAGCTCCGACACCGACCTGGACGCGACGACGGAGGAGGAGCGCCTGCGTCGCCGCCTCCACCTCAACGCCAAGTGCGTTCTCCAGCAACCACATAAACAAGCGCGTTTGGCTGGGCGTTTCTGTTGACGAACTTTCTTCTTGCTTCCGAACACATCGATTTGGGGGAAGTCAATACATGTTGAAACAACCCCATCAGGACCCGCCTGTCTCACCAGTTGGTTGTTCTTTCCAGTGGAATGCGCGCGCAGATCGACGCCGAGTGGGCCAGCATCACTCGTGCGCGCGACTTTTTGCGGAGAGAGCGGACTGGGTGGCGCGAGCGGGAAAATGCGTATCGTGCCAAGCTCAACGAGTACCACAGTGATGTGAATTTGGTTCGTGTCACACACACAGACACACACACACACACACACACACACACACACACACACACACACAGAGAATGCACACTTTCAGTCTGGTTACCTTCTGAGAAATCACTGTAAATGAAAGGACAAACTCACTTTTTCGAGATGCTTCGTTGGGCAGCGCTCGTGAACGTCCCTGTCTTTGGTCAGGATATTATATCCTCACCTCGTCCTGAGTCTGTCAGCACTGTGTGTCGAACAGCAGGCAGAACGGCAGCGGAGAACATGACTCACTGCACGGCGCGTGTGCGATATTGCAGGGGAGCCGGAGCCCCGTGTCCGACGCGGTGCGGGACGGGCTGGAGAGCGAGGCGCGCGAGATCGAGTCCGCCAAACTCGCCATGTCCACGGGCACCAGGCTGCTCAGGGAGAAGAGACTCAGGCTCCGGCAGCTCAACCTGCTCCTGGACTCAGGGGTGAGTGTTAGTTTTCCCGCTGGGGGTGAAAAGACTCGTTCAAACTGTTCTTGCGGAAGTCAATTTGAGATGTGCAATGTTTGTGGTTCAGTGGGTGGTGTTTCCAGTATGTTGGCATTTGGCTCTTTTTCTGGCACAAAGTGGTTGTCTTTCTTTGAAATGAACTTGTCACGAAATGACTGCACCTTCCGAAGGGAAATTGACCTCAAGGAGCTTCCATGGAAGTTGAAGATTCGTGCCGGACACCCAATTTTTCGGTTTCAGTCGGATTCGGACTCGGATTCCCCGGCGGTGCTGCGCGCGTGGAGCCGCCGGGGCCGAACCGCACCGTCCGCGGGCGCGCGCGGCTCCGACCTGGAGCAGACGAGCGAGGAGGACGGGGAGGCGGGCGAGGAGGGCAGCTCGGGCGTGAGCAGCTCCGGTATGGACGAGCTCAACATCCCGCCAGGTGAGTTGCGAGCGTGAGTGAGTGAAGAGTTTGGAGTGGAGGTGGGGTCGCGACTTTACACACTGCTCCCCACTTGCAGCTCCGCCTCGACGCAGCCGGGAGAGAAAGGCAGAGCGAGCCGCCCACAACGGGGTCGAGGCGCAGCTCGCCGCGCAGCTGGACCGTGACCTGCGTCACGTGATGGCGACACTGAGCGCGCAGGCGCAGCGCGGAGGCCAGTCAGCCGAGCCGGCGTTTGGTGAGTGACAGTGTGCACTGTGCCACAATCACCCAAGTGTAGTGTAACGCGCATCCACGTATCAGTGCACCCCATCTCTGTGTTGAGAATACTTCAAAATTCACACCCACACACAATGCGCAGCTCTCCTTCTAATTTTCATGCGAAAATGTGCGCATTGTACAGGGTGATTGCGGTTTGTGTACATTTGGAGTTTTTGCTTTCTGTTTTCTTGTTTAACTGCGACTTTCGCCTGACACGGTACCCAACTTGACACATGCCAACATTTTGTCCGGGATGTATTTGCCCGCCGACATCTCTTCTCGTGAGATGGTCGTTGATGTGAGCGATTCTCTTCTGCATCGACAGGCGGAGCGACTGTTTCGAGCGCCCCGGATCTGGCGCGTCACGCTGCGTCCTCCTCAGCCTTCTACCAGTGAGTAGTGTTTGCGGTCTGTCTACCGGAGGGACGGACAACTTTTTGTTTTCGCCATTGTGCAAAGCGTTCTGCACACACACACACACACACACACACACACACACACACACACATAGACCCCCATGTTCACGTGTGGGTTCATTCCCCACAGCGGAGCGACGCCCACGTTTTCTCGCGGTCCGACGGCGCTCACCAGAGGTTCTATCTACGAACAGGCAGAGCAGGCGCTCGAACGCAAGTGGCGCAAGTACTTTGGCAGTGAGTATTGAGATTTTCACGTTTGATCCTGTTTAGGGAATTGCCGCTTGTAGACAGTGATGGAGTTTTCAAGTTCATGATTCCAAAGCCTCCGACTCGCGGCGGGACTGGGGACGTGACTTCCACCTTTCACAAAGTGCCTGTTGCTGCTGTTGATGTGCAGAATTCTTACAAGAAAAGCTCTTCAATGCCTGACTTTGCACTTTAAAAGTGTTCGTCAGAAATGAATGTGCGTGCAATGACATCAGGTTTGTTTCGCCTCCCGTTTGCTGGGTTCAGGAGACAATATTGCGCGACCCGCCAACCGCGTCATTTTGACCTCAACTTTTTAAGCGTGTGGTCCTGAAGGGTGTTACCACATGCTTAGTGTAATCACCATCAGTCTGTATGTGGACATATTGAGTTTG
>JAAUXT010115981.1_pt1 | contig 12739 bp, 17 predicted proteins | sample 7278171 | NCBI WGS metagenome assembly JAAUXT01 (sample SAMN14350112, study PRJNA611818) | marine sediment metagenome | isolation source: surface marine sediment (1.8m) | place: French Polynesia: Moorea | collected 2018-08
CTGAAGAATCAGACAAGTGCTCACGATGAAACCAGTCAAATTCTGCGCCAGTGCATTGGGCAAGAGAAGCGCGGTACGTTACGTCTCAGTCCTATGTTCAGTCCTTCGCCGAACAACTTTTGCGGGCATCACATACGCGTAGACGTGAGCGTAGAAAAGCTACGTCTACGTTCACGCGTACGTCCACGCAACTGTTTGCCGAACCTACCTTTTGTGTGAACGCCAGGCAAGGCGCAGACTCTATGTGACGTGCAGGGGGCAGACAAATTTGGTATCTGGTTTGTACAGAGTTGGGGGGGGGGGCGGAATCCCCCTCCAGGGGCGCAACTTCAACTCTGTGAATTTCAAACTTACAAGTGTGAAAATGAAATATTTCCCGCAGGTCCTGCAAAATTTTGGGGCAACTTTTGGTGTGAAGAGATTCATGACGAGACACGGATTTTCTGAACACCGGGTGTGGGCATGTCAGGTTTCTAGCGTGGGTGTCTGCTCTTGAAATGACCACACACCTATTCACTCCGAGTGACCTCGTATCAAAGTTTTGAGTGTTTGGTACCAATTGACCTCAGTTCAGACCTGAAACGACCAGACCCCCGTGTCTCCTGGTTCTCGGTGTGTGGCCAATTCATCACACCGGACGCTGCAGACTTCACGCCCTGTATCGTCCCACGCCCACCACACGAAACAAGCGCCACACAAAACGACGGGCCCTGTCCCCGGAAGTTCATTAAGACGCGCGTGACAGGTGGAATTGCTGAGATGAACGGTTCTGTCTTTGGACATGACCCAAATTAGAGAGGACGTCGCCGTACGCGTGGGAATCACCAGGGGCTGATGCAGGAGGGGAGAGAATGCATAAAACTCGTTTTGGGCGGGGGCGGGGGGAAGGGCAGGGGCAGGAATGAGGGTGGGGTGGGGCCAGGGGCAGGGGCCAAGGTGGGTGTGCAGGTGGGGGTGGGGGCAGGGGCAGGGGTGGGTACAGGGGGCAGGGATAGGGTGGGGGTGGGGGCAGGGGTAGGGGCAGGGGCGATAGAAATCATGTTTTACGAACTGCTCAAACTCTCTGGACATAGGACGTGGTATTCAGTGCGGTGGGGCTGGTTTTGGCGGCGAATATTTGGGGCGAAGACACGGAAACAGCAGCCATGCTCCACTCACGCGTTTGCCCAGCCAGGTGACCAAGACGGCTGACTTCGCCCACGTTGCCCATTTCCAACCCAAGGGCGAGGTCATGCGACAACGCCGGTGGCCACTTGCACGCCCAAACGGAACACGCTCATTCTGAGATTTCCCCGTGCAGTTTATCTTCTAAAATTTGGAGCAGTCACCTCAGAATCTCCGAAGACAGACTAGATTTTGTCAAGGCCTCAGGGGGCGACTGGGGAGGGGGCTCTTTCAAACCAAAACAGTAAAGGCCACACTCATGAGTTTGGGGGCGCTCACTGTGTCTCCTCTAGGTTCGGCCCCAAAGATTCCCTCCTCACCCAGTCCTGTGTAGCTGAAGAATAGACACGTACCTGCGGGTGCACGCCTCACCTGCAGGCCCTCCTGCAGGTCCTCTTATGGTTTCCAACAAAACCCAGCTGCAGCAGAAGGAATCTCCCGTATTATCTGTGAGTACAACACACAGGTACTTCCTTTTGTGTCCTCCACAATCCAACTAGTGTACTCCACCACGAGCTCAATCAGTCCAGTACACAGATGCTTCACGATTGCTGCAGTCTGAAAGTTTTGCTGTGAATAAAGCGGTTTTCACAATGGTCAGCGTCAAAATTTAACGTTGAAGCCAATGGTGGAACTTTTGACGTGAGCCCAGATAACGACCGCGCGTCACCCAATGTGAAGACCCCTTGACGTTTATGAGTGCGCCGTTAGGTAACGTTCCCATACAAAACTGGGCGTGGCCACAGGTCACAAGGTCCAGGCGCTGTCCAGCACGGCGCTGACCAGGGTCCGAGATAAGCTCCTCCGGCGTGGCCGTGCGTGTGCGTGAGGGTGTGCGTGTATGTATGCGTGCGTTTTCACTCCGTGTCCGTGCGTGTGTGTGCGCGTGCGTGTGTGCGTTCTGCGCCGTGTGCGTGAGTGCTGGTTGTGTGTATGCGTGCGCTCACCACCCTGTCCGTGTGTGGTGTGTGTGCTTTTGTGTGCGAGTGCTTTTCTCCACCGTAGTGTTGGTGGGTGCTCTTGATGTGTGTTTTGTTTCCTCCGTCACCGTGTGTGTGTGCGTGCTTTTTCCTCTGGCACTGTGTGTGTGTGTGTACGCGTGTTTTTTCCTCTGGCACTGTGTGTGTGTGTGTGCGCGTGCTTTTTCCTCTGGCACTGTGTGTGTGTGTGTACGCGTGCTTTTTCCTCTGGCTCTGTGTGTGTGTGTGTGTATGCGTGCTTTTTTCCTCCGTGTCCGTGTGGGTGTGCGTGTATGTGTGCGTGCGTGCGCCACAACGTTCGACGATGTTGAGCGCTGTACCAGTAGCGAGCACTGTGTCCACTCGCAGTGCAGCTCATGTCTGTTGTACAGCGGCTTCGCGTCGTGCGGCATCCCCGCCAGAGTGAAGCTGTGCTGTTTGTGCGGGTGTGCGTGGGTGTAGGTGTGTGTGCAGGCTGGGTGCGTGTGGGGAGGGGTAAGAGTGTGAGAATGCCAGTTGGAGACAGTGTTCTTTGGATACCAAGCAGTCCCCTGCTTTGTTTCTGACTTCAGTGCATGTTCCAAAAGAGGGTTGGTCCGGTCGCTATGGGCTGTCCGGTGCTAGGTGATTGTGCGAAGTCTTTTTAGGGCGAAGCACCATGTGGTAGTGCAGTACATGGCAGCTGGACTGAAATGGCCCCTGCCCCCTCCCCCCTGTGGACCCCTCGGCCAGACCCCCCATGGTCAGACCCCCATAGCCAGACCCCCCCGTCCCAAAGACAGCATGACTGGTGGAGGATAAGGAGGACTAGGAAGAATTGATGAACAAGGAAGAATTGATGACATTACCGACGCTGCAAGGGACTTCGCACTGCAGTTGCCTTGAGCACTGCTTCTTGTTCTGATTGTGGCTGGGCTGCTGCAGTTGCTGCTGCTGCTACTGCTGCTGCTGCTGCGTGTGTGCGTGTGTATGTGTGTGTGTTGCATAGAATCTAAGTATGTTTGTCCCACCCGAACCAAAGACAACTGCCCATGGACCCACATCGCGGTATTGAGTTTTGCAAGCGCGTGTGCGTGTGTGTGCGTGTGCGTGCGTGTGTGCGTGCGTCTAGGGTATAAGTGCCGTTTCTGCACTGAAGGATGTCCACATCAAACAAATGGCTCCTGTTGTGCACTGGACGCGTCTTGGAACACGTGACGCTATGTCCACGTGACGTCACGCGTTGTGCACCCGTGGAAAACAGTGACGTCAATTCACACTGAGTACGTCGTGCCTCCGCCCCATTTCGTCCGCGCCGTGGCCAGGAGGCGACGTCTGCACGGACGTTCGCGACACGCTCGGGCGATGGCTTAAACTCGCTATTTAGTGCCTTTCCTGATCCACCATCGAATCTCTCACCGGATTCACTGGTCCTGCAATGCCGGACCCACTGACTCACTCGAGACCCTCTCACACCGGCTGGACTTGCTGGTCTGTGCAGCACTTCACACCAGCTGGATCCACTGGTGCACACAGCCTCTCACACCGGTTGGATCTACCTTTCTTACCAGCGTGTATCAAGCCTCCAGGATCCGGTGACGCAGTGAGCTGTGCGTCCTCTGTTGACCTCTGTGATGGGCAGGAAATTGTGAGGAAGGAGACGAGAGAGATGTGGGACGTGGGACGTGACATTTGACATGAGACGTGAGACGTTTGATCTGGCACGTGGGACGTGAGACGTGAGACGTGGGACGTAAGACGTGAGACGTGAGACGTGAGACGTGAGATGTGAGACGTGGAACATGGGACGTGGAATGTGAGATGTGACGTGAGGACGTGAGATGTGATGTGGGACGTTTGACCTGGCACGTGAGACATTTGACGTTTGACGTGAGACGTGAGACGTGAGACGTGAGGACATGAGGACGTGAGGACGTGAGGACGTGACACGTGGGAGGTGCGTAGTCAAGGTGATGCGCGTTGAGCGCGATATCCGGAGTCCAGTGAGTCCAGGGCCTCACTCAGCGGTACCCTTGGTACCTGGCCTACCTCACCAAAGACAAAATTGCCCCTCAAATACATGCGGCATCTGAGCGATTCTTTCACAAAAACAGCCAGATTTTCAACGAAAGTTGCTCCCAATAGAGTCGCCCCTTGCACCACACTTGAAACTTCGATGCAACCTCTTTTCGGGGTGGGCTCCATGGGGAATGCAACACGTGCGACGTCCCCGTGCCACGTGGCATTTCACCCTGGAAATTCTGGACTGAATTTTCTATCCTCTACACTGGCAACTCATTCTCATTCATACTTTGTTTTTCTGCAGGAACATATTATAATGTGAAAGAGAAACCACTTATGAAAGAAAGTTTGTGTCCAAGAATCAGAACATCATTTTCAAAATTTCAACAAGAGTAAAACTAATTTCCAGCTTGAAATGCCACGTCACACGTGTGCCCTGCCGGGTGATGTTTCCTCAACGGGGAGTTTTAGCAGCACGCGCCGCAGCCGCAAAACTTACACGTAGCACGTAGCTCAGTGATGCAACTCCCCCATTCTGGAAGAGTTCACAGTTGATTTGACAACAATTTCTTGAGTCAGAAACCCCAAAGAATCCCTCTTTTTGTTCTTGAAGTAATCCAGTTTCAATGGGTTCTCAAACCCAAATTTGGTCCCCAAAACAGTGTGTATTTTTGTTTGTTTTCACTTCTGTGGACCCTTCGAAAATAGGGGAGTTGCATCTGCAAGCTACGTGCTACGTGTACGTTTTGCGGCCACGGAGCGTGCTGCTAAAACAGCTTAACCTCCCTGGTTTTGCTCGGATCAAGGATCATGGCTTCCAGTTCTATGACCCGCAAGATCTCGTCTGTCCGTCGCACGCTCACGCATCTGACGGCTCGTTTCCTGTCGAACCCCCCATCTCCTCATCTGAGCAGAGTCCCGAGTCCAGGTCACCGCGCTGTCATCTTGTGTTCGGGCTTCAGTACGAGGCAGGCTCACCTGAACGCACTACGGCACTGCACGATGCCATGGGTGAGTTTCACACTGGATGCGTTGCGTGGTGCGGCCCTGAACCAGGTACACGTCAATGGACTCTGGGGACGCAGCGCCCGTTCAGGGTGCAGGAAAGACTGTAGGGGTTTTCATGCAGGCAGATTATGTTTTACGCTGGCGTCAAAAATTTTGATGGGCGAGCGTAAAATTTAACATGACATGACGCCCAATGAATGGTGTCACGTCAAAATTTTGACGCCGCGTCACCTGTGTGAAAACCCCTATTGTCTGAGGCATCTGTGTGTGCTTCAAATTTAACATGACACTCAATGGAGAACACCAAGAAAACGGTCCAGTGCATTCCTGACGTCGCGTCAAAATTTTGACGCCGCGTCAACGCAACACGTTCCCGTGTCGTTCGCGACGCAGACGCATCGCTTGATAACGAACCCAGCGAGCCAATAGCGGTTTTCACATTGGTGACGCATGGTTGCTTTTTTGACGTCGGCGTAGAATGGTAGAATTTTTGACGTCAGCCCAAAAAACGCCCGCGTGTCACCAATGTGAAAACGCCTATTGTCTGACGCATCAGTGTGAGCTTATCTGTACTTGTGTTTTTGACGCCACGCGTGACGCACGCCCACGTGAACCGGGCCTAACTTCCGGTTGCTTGACGCATCAGGGCACCTCATCTCCTGTGCAGTGACCTGGTGTCCCTGCGTAGGGGAGGATCCAGGGGCGTATTCGATTGCACCGCAAGCAATCGAGCAGATCTTATGAAACAGACCACAAATTTCCACTGCAAACAGTGGAGGCTCACTTTTGATGGTTCAGTCAGTTTCGGGTAGGTGCAAACTCGACCCGAAATTTGCCCTAGGATGGGAACACATGCAAAACAGCGGGGACCCGGTGTAACAGGACCAGACAACGACCAGGACCAGACAATGACCACACTATTTGGTCATTCTCTGGTCCTGAAATTTCAGGACCAGGCAATGACCACCTAGGACTGGGGGGTATTTTTCCATTGTGCTGATATCTCTGTCAGTGATATCTCACCTTTTCAGATGACACGGATAAATTGCTGAGTAAATTTTGTCACTGACATTTGCCTGAGCCAATGGAAAAACTGGTCATAAAAGTTATCACCAAAATTTATCAGTGCTGATAAAAGTTGTCAGTAAAAAGTGACACTTACCACTGACAAAGAGATATCAGCACAATGGAAAAATACCCCCTGGACAATGACATCGGAAAAATAGTATGGTCGTTGTCTGGTCCTGAGACACCGGTGTCTCAGGTACTGTTGACCACCACGTTTTGATGACGTCATCAAAAATCCCCAGTTGTGTTCAGGTTTTATTTGGCCTCCCTCCATTGTCACCCACAAGGTGGTCAAAAAGCCCAGATTTGTGACGACCTCTGGCTGTGGTCTGGTCGTCAAAATTACCTGTTCTACCGGTGTAACGATACAGTCAGGCAGCGAAACCAGGAGGCATGGGGTAGGGGCCCCAAGGCTGTGCCGAAGGTCAGACAAGTCTGACCGCAGGCTCTTTGCCCCGTTCCTCACACTTCCTCATTTCGATTCACACACAAAGAGAAAAGTTGGCACAGGTCACTCAAGAGCCTTGGTGATTGTCTGGCCCATTTCAGGTGAGAATTGAATTGATGAGACACATGTGTCTCCTGATTTCGCCCCTCCCCTAGAACCCCACACATTTTCCCGCCTTCACCTGTGTTAAACTTTTGCAAGTTGAAGTGCCACCCCCGGGTTCGCCCCCTGAACCTGATTCCAGCCCCGCCCGCACCACGCCCCCTGGACCAGATTCCGGCCCCGCCCGCACCACGCCCCCTGGACCAGATTCCAGCCCCGCCCGCACCACGCCCCCTGGACCAGATTCCGGCCCTGCCCGCACCACGCCCCCTGGACCAGATTCTGGCCCCGCCCCACCACACCCCCTGGACCTGATTCCGGCCCCGCCCCACCACACCCCCTGGACCAGATTCCGGCCCCGCCCCTGCCACGCCCCCTGGACCAGATTATGGTTACGCCCCCGCCACGCCCCGGCTTGACGTCTCCGGGACGGGCGGAAGGGTCACGTCAGGGCCGGACGTGAAGAGGCCCAATAGGGACATTATCCGTCTCAGCCCGAGAACCCTGGGCCCTGAGGGTACAGGGGCAGGGCAGCGAATCCGGTGTGGGAAGATCCGAGGGTCCGTGGGCGAGCGGTTCTGGTGTGAGAATCTGTGTGAACCAGTGCACCCAGCCGGTGTAAGAGAGTGTGTGGACCACTGGACCCAGCCGGTGTAAGAGGCGTTGTGGACCAGCGGATATAACCGGTGTGAGAGAGTGTGTGGACCAGTGAAGCCAGAATGAAAGACCCAGGAGAACTGTGGACCTGTGGGTCCAATGTGACCCTGAATGGACCTCTGGACCCTTTGTGACCGGGGTCTCTGCTACAGTGATGGAATTTCTCCTGATTCGAATGAATTTGGAGCATCTGCTTTCCAACAAGCTAGTGACAGGTGACAGGTGTGTAAACTCTGCGGCAATAGAACTCGTCCTGCACAGCTGTTCCCGATTGGCTCAATTAATTATCTTAATTGGCTCAAAGACTAATTACTCACTCTGTGATTGTTTCCTCTCCTGGCGGAGCGTTTTCAACAGTGACGTTCGTCTTGGGATTAATGAGCAAACACCTCAAGCCAGGAGACACCAGTGTAGTGGGATGGTCAGATTCTCCGAACTAAGATTCACCGGTGTGACGGGATGGACAGACACCCCAACCTAGGAAACACTCATGTTTGCCAACCCAAACTGGCCAGGGACTCATAAGGGCTCCAGTTACACTTTGCGGGGGTGGGGGAAGCCTGGCACGTCAGGTTGGACAGTTGGGGTTTGGACTCATTCGAGATTATAGAGACACACGGTGTGGGGCCCATTCAAGATCTTGGGGATGTGTGGTGTGTGAGTAAGTAGTCAGTGTGAACACGGCTACACATACCCAATTACCACACCCCTTCTCACGGGTGAAACACAATGTGATGCACTGTGACCTTGGTGTGCATCATGCACTGGCGCACGCAGTGTGAATGGGGGAAAAACCCCAACTGCTTCACACCAACTGCTTCATTGCACACCACACACCACCAGGATCGCGAACAGCGGTTTCCACATTGGTGATGCACAGTCGCGTTCCTGACGTCAAAAGTTGACATTGAACCCAATAGTGTTATTTTTGACGCCAACCCAAAACACGACCGCGCGTCACCCTATGTGAAAATCCCTGAAGGGTCCAAACCCCAACCGCGCATGCGCCAGCGCTTGGTGCGTAATGCGTCTGCGCTTTGTGTGAACGAAGTTACCTCTCTGAACGTCCAATGATGGATTCGGAATCTTTCAGATGCAGATCCCTGGGCTCGAGGTCTCCATCCATCTGCACCGGTCCCCAGGGGTCCCAGGGTCCGGGCACAGAGGACGCAGCGAACCAAACACAGGATGCACTTTTCAAATGCAAATAAGGCAATCCCAATGAATGACAAAGGTGCAGTTCTTTTTGTGCGAAGTCCCTTTAGGGCGACGCACCATGTGGTAATGCAGTATATGGCAGCTGGACTGAAATGTCCCCTGCCCCCAGCCCCCTACCAACCCCCCCTCCCCTACCAGAACCCCCCTCCCCTACCAGACCCCCGCCACTGGAGGTGGACCCCCTGCTGGAGGCAGACCCCCCCTGTGGACAGCATGCAGCATGACTGGTGGAAGACAAGGAGGACAAGGAAGAATCAACGACATTACTGTGCCGGCAAGGGACTTCGCACTGCAGTTGCCTTGAGCACTGCTTGTTGTTTCACACTCCGAGTGCTCAGATTTGCATTGGGCCCAATGGGAAACGGAGCGATCTGATCACTCTGGAGCCTGGAAATGAACAGCACCAAAATGACGCAACAAGACGCGTGCAAAGCACACGGCGTCTTCCTGGCCTGATTCATAGATCTACATCTCAACTTTACGCACTGAACCATGATGTGGCTGCAGGATTAGTTTTTATGGGTTCATGTCTGTATCAGAGATTGAGCAGATAGATTGTGATGGGAGGGTGGGACCCAGTCCATCGTGCTCTCCGGAAGGTTGTGTAAGAGCTGCTCCAGGGTTCAGGGGGCCTGGTCTGGGAGGTTGGGACCCAGCTGTCAGTCTCACAGGAAGGCTCTGTATCCAGGAGCTGATCCAGGGTCCATGTACTGCAGAATGGGGCCTGGTCTGGCGGAGCGGGTGGGTTGAGGATGGGTGAGGCAGGGGGCAGGGGGCACGGATCCAGGTTACGGGAGGGGAACCCAGCGGGGTGGCCCAAGATGAGAAGGGGAGGGAGAGAGAGAGAGAGAGAGAGAGAGAGAGAGAGAGAGAGAGAGAAGAGAGAGTACGTGCGTGTGTGAGAGGGAGGGGAGAGAGAGGGGGTGAGCGAGAAAAAGACAAAGAGTGAGAGAGAGAGAGAGAGAGAGACAGGGGGGAAAGAGTGTGTGTGTGAGACAGACAGACACACACACACACACACACACAGACAGACACACAGACAGACAGATTGGTTGAATGTGGTCTGCACCTGCCTCCCCGAGAGAGATTCGCCCTCTGACCAGATTCTCGATCCACCCCACGCCCAGGGACTTCACCCTCTTGACCTGATCCAGGTCTGCGCATGCGTGAGTCGCTCGCCCTCGTCCGCCGGAGAACGCCCATCTCCGGTGCACCCGACTCTGCCCAAGATGAGTCCTGTACCACGACACCGCTGCGCTCATCCCACACTCGTCCCTCCCTCCACTCCCGTCCACCCAGCCCAGCCAGGCCCGTACATCACACAGTCGCCCACACAGATCTTCCTGCACGGTAGATGTGTCACGTGTTTAAACTATGCCTGCTGGCAACAGACCCATGGTCACTTGTATGTTCCCGCCCACCCAGCCCATGCAGCGCAGTCTCACACAGATCTCGGTGCACGGTAGAAGTGTCGCGTGTTCTTACAACGCCTGCTGGCAAAAGACCTGCAGTCACTTGTAATCACACAACGGCACCGCAGCTCTCCACACAGATCTTCATGCAGGAAAATGTGTCACGTGTTCAAACTATGCCTGCTGGTAAAAGACCCATGGTCACGTACGTTTTGCTGAGGTCCTGGGACAGAGGGGTTCCTTTGTTATGGCTGCTCTGGACACAGGGTGTGGTCACAGTCACGGTTGAGGAGTCTCTCCGTTTCTGCTGACTCATCTTCTCCCTGGAGGTGGAGCGTCGATTGCGCAACAAGAAGCAACCTTGACCCAGGCCCCACCTGGCCCTCTATTTTCGTTGACCCTCATATTCCTCTTCAATCTGGTAGATTTTACAAGGAAAACAGGTGAAGTTGGACCCCTTTTCCCCTCAAATCTGGCCGAAGGAGAAAAGGGCCACCAACCCCACACTATTCGCGACTCCCTGCTTTTCCCACCGCGTTCCGTCCGCTTCTGAAGTCCCCATACCCCTCCCCCCAAGAAAAAAGACCTTTCCCTCCGAGGGTTGGCCCCCGGCTGAGACTGCGGTCGGCCCCTGGACTCGCCCGGCAGCCTCTGCCCAGACCAACCCGTAACTCAGGGGCCCGCGCCGCCGTGCGAGAGGAATGGACCTGTCCACCGTGTACACAATGCCGCCCTTGTCTGCTGTGGTACCACGTGAGGATGCATCATGAAGGTGGAGGAGGATCCAGGGGTCCCAGGGGCCCGAGTACCCCGAACCCTCAAAACAAAAGTGCCACACCCCTCTTTTCGCAAATACTTTTTCCATTCTTCTCTGAAAATATTTGAGACAGAATTCAAACCCCTCAAAGGGTGTGACCACATCCCGGTGACCAGTTCCTGCATCAGTCTGTACATGACGACACCAGGTCCCCGCCCAAGGCCCAAGGCCCAATATAGATCTGATCGAAAATACACCATCTCAGACATGATTCCCATGGAATTGGTAGACGGGGGACCTCCCTTGGGGACCAAACGTTGATTTGAAGACTGCATTTCACAATGTTGCCGGAGATCCACAAGTAGCCCCAGACTCCCGGCTTGACATCTTACTTCAGGTGCGCACATTAGCACTGTCGGCGTCAAAAAGTTGACGTCAAAAATTTTTGACGTCGACATCAAATTCAGGGGGCACCGTATCTGCTCCCAAGTTACCCCCTCGTTCAGATGTGCGGCTCCCGTGGCTCCTCTGTAACTGTGGGGCTCATCTCAATCCGCAGGGGCCGGTCCGTGAGCTTCGTCCTGAAGCCACAGCTGCTCTGCCTGACGGCTCGAACGGTACAAGGGAGTCAGAGTGTGTGTCAATGAGGGGCTGCGAGGAACCGTCCACCCGCTGGAGCTGTAAAAACACTGGTGAGGTTGAGCGGGCTGCTGTGGACATCATGCCAGTTCAGGCGTTTTCACGTGCGTGCTGTCGGCGTCAAATGGTTGACGTCAAATATGTGGACGTCAACGTCAAATTTAAGATGGGACTCAATGAAGAGCGTCAACAAATGAACAGTCCATTGCTGACGTCAGCCCTCACTACGTCAAAATTTGGACGCTGCGTCGCCTGTGTGAAACCCCGGTTTCCTGGCGAAACCAGGGCGGACAGGCGCCTCCCAACACCACAGAAATTGCCCCCTACAGTTTTGGGTTCTTGAATTCTTGGAACTTGGTCTCCTCGACCGTCATCCATTTTTTGCGACCCATACCCCTCCTGATTTTGTTGGGGTCAGACACTGACTGAGGCTCAGGCTGCCCCACCCAACCCCGGTTCTGGAGGAGTGGGTGAGCTCTGGCTTCCCGCGTTCTGTTCGTGACCCTGATTGGCTGTCCATGTTCCCTGTCCACCAGTCGTCTTTGAGTCTTGATGCGCTGCGGTTCACGATGGTGGCTTTGGGACCCGGGCCATGAACCCCAGAAGAAAAACCCTCGCACCTTGAACAAGAGGTTGGGTCCAGTGGCCAACGTTGCAGTCGGGGCCCGAGAAGGGCCTCGCCTCTTGACTGCCTCCTAAATCACCTCTGGTCAACCCACACAGTGCCTCTTGCACAAGTGAACAGAGCCAACACTATTGCAAGGTGCTGCTCCCATTAATTTCCTATTTGAATCCATTCCGACTGCACTCACAATTCATGGTCCCAGGGGTCCTATTCGGAGGAGGATGGCACTCGAGATTTGAGAGCCCGGTGGCGGATCCAGCTTGGGGTCGGGGCCAGTCTCTTGTGTTTGTCAATTGGTGTAAATTCACGATGGCGGGTAAACAGGCCACAGGTCCCCAGATCCACATGTCCCAGGGTCACAAGGTGCCAAGGTTTCCATGACCCTGCCCTCCAAGCCTCCTGGCCTGCAAGCCCCCAGGTGGAAACATCCCCAGGCCCCAAGGTTCCTAAGGCCTTCACACTCACAGCCCCAGACCCAAACATGCCCAGGCCCCCAGGCCCCCAGACCCCCCGGCCCCCAGGGCCCCAGGGCCCCAGGCCTCAGGCCCCCGACCCCAGGCCCCCGGCCCCAGGCCCCCGGCCCCAGGCCCGAGGCCCCAGGCCCTAGGCCGCAGGCCCGAGGCCCCAGCCCCCCGGCCCCAGGCCCCAGGCCCCAGGCCCCAGGCCCCAGGCCCCAGGCCC
>JAAUXT010084206.1_pt1 | contig 12738 bp, 15 predicted proteins | sample 7278171 | NCBI WGS metagenome assembly JAAUXT01 (sample SAMN14350112, study PRJNA611818) | marine sediment metagenome | isolation source: surface marine sediment (1.8m) | place: French Polynesia: Moorea | collected 2018-08
AATTCTCAATGTGGAAAATATTGAAAAATGAGTGCCTTACCTACAGTGATTCAGATTGGCATTAGTCAAGCTGCCTCAACCACACAATCAGGGATGTGTCAGGGACAGATTCAAGCTGAATTCATATAGAAATGCGGCTGCAGCAGCGGTAGCAGCTGCGGAAGAAAGTCACCATTGACTGCCATTTTCCGCATCAAGAATGGATTCCCATCGATTATCTGCGGCAAGCTACTTGCATCACATTGGGTGTCATGTTAAAGTTTGATGCCACCCATGACTTTTGCCACAAAATGCAGAACGCAGCTGCATGACGCAGCTCTATATGAAGTCACCTTTACACTATCACACAAGGAAGAAATGCTGGGACTGCTACAAATTTGCAAACAATACCCCAAACATGTTTTTGCCCATAACTTCGCTCCTAATTGACTGATTTTTGTCATTCAACTTGGAGCACGAAGCTGAGATCGAGCCCCACCTGTTGGAATTGGTTCTGAAGGTTTCTGCCACTAGGTGGTGCCGTACGACGTGCGCATGCACGTGCAAACACACACACACACATTCATGTAGATCTATTTGGGTTCAATACACACACACACACACTTCATGTAGATCTATTTGGGTTTAATACACACACACACACACACACACTTGCCTTTGATTCACCAAATTCACCACACCAACTCAATTATCAATTGAACTCTCTTCCTCATGTGCCATGTGCTTTCTCAATGGCGGGCAGGAAGCTGTGACGTAGCGTCTAGACAGAGGAAGCGACCATCGGGTTCTCTTCGGGAGAACTTCTTGTTTCAATGTCACGTTTTTCATTGCATCTCATAGAAATTGGCCCATAACTTCAGAACGATGCGTGTGTGACACTGGGTGTTCGTGTGGCAAGAATGCTTGGAATGACCTTCTGCAACTTCTGGCTATCTCCACAATGGTAAAATTTTGGCACCTCATATTTTCAATGTCATGTGACACCCCCCCCCCCCGCGCGCCTCCCCAGTGATTCCCGTTGTTGAGAAAACCAAATTTCTGAAGGATATTCCCTTCTAAACATTTTTGCCAAAGGAACACCCAGTCTTATGTGGTGTGACTTAAGCTGAGAACCACAAACTCACCTTACTGGTTCGGATTTGGGCATCCGGCCACCAACTGAAGAACGATTGCGCGCAGACACTGGTGGGGCAAATGGGCTTGCCCATTGAAATGAGTGATCACTGCCTGTATCACTGAGTGATGTGTGGGTGGAACACCCAATCATCTTGACTCTTGCAGGATAAATCTCACCATAGATTGCTTAATACAAGGCCAGGCTTCAAGGTTTTGCACATCCATGTCAAAAATGGAAATTTCCTGGTCACATGATCATGTGACCACCCCGTGGGGGGAGGGATGCAGGCTAAAGCCAGCAAAATAGTGATATTGTGCTATTATGTATCTATTTTCTATTGAATTAAGCATTATAAAAAATATTCAGAATATTGAAAATTATCTGTTGATGCCAACACCCCCTAGCAGGGGAGGAGTATGGTGTGACACACCAGTCCCAAATGTTAGAACTACCCCTCACTAGATGGTGTGATTGGAATGAGGTCAATAAATACGGAGGTTCTGCCCCCGGGCCAGTCTCTCCTGGGAGGTCTTTCTCGAAAATAAAAACACTGCTAAGTCCCGAGTATCACTTGCAAGTTACAAGCAAAAGTTGCAAGCAATTCTCAACTTATACCTGCCCCTGACCAGGTATAACTTTCGCTTGTAAGTCACAGATCTTTGCCAATCGCGCTCGCCCGTGTGTCCGTACAGTGAGCAAGAGGTGTCACCCTCACACAAGGGTTGTGGAAGAGGTGCGATGACCAACAATTTGGTCGAAGGGACTTTGTGAAAGAATTCAGAGAACTTGTGTGGTGATATCACAAACACGCCGGGTTGGTATCTCAGGAGATACTGTCCCCGAGGGCGGGAACCTTTGTATTTATTATGTACAATCACACCATCTGGTGAGTGGTAGTTCTAAATTCACAGCTGGTATGTCACACCACACTCCTCCCCCGGTAGGGGGTGTTGGCAGCACCCAATAATTTTTAATTTTCTGAATATTTTTATAATAATTAGATAGAAAATAGATACATAATAGCACAATATCACTATTTTGCTGTGTTTTCCCAGCATCCCTCCCCCCATGGGGTGGTCACGTGACCCCTGGAGGTTTTCCTTTTGGAAAATGGCTGCTGTGGAAAAACAAGCTGTTACATTTGAGGAGACAGAATTACTATCTTTCTTATGTCAAAACATTATTCGCTGTTTGTGCAAAGAAGCAGAGAGATAAGGGCTCTCTCAGAGAGATCCCAGGGTTGTGCAAGCTGTCATGGCCTACTTCAACCAGGGACCCGCACCACATCAGATATTTGACCGCCTGGTGTGGCAGTTGGCTCACACCATCAAAAGGTTAGTGGTCCATGTCACCCCACATTGCATCAATTGGCAATTGGTCATTCACTCGGGCACCCTTCTATTGCTGTTGCAGGGCTGGAGTGCTTTGTGCGAGAACTTTGATCTCATTTACAAGATGAAGGTCTTTGCAATTCTCTTTATCATCGGTGTTGTCAAAGCTCAGTACACCGTGGATGACACCCTTGGCCTCGGCAGAAACTTCGATGGCATTGGAGGCATCAGTGGTGGCGGGGCCACTTCCAAACTACTGGTCAACTACCCAGAACTGCAGCGAAGCCAAATTCTGGATTATCTTTTCAAGCCCAACTTTGGCGCCTCCCTTCAAATCCTGAAAGTGGAAATTGGAGGTGACGCGGATTCCACCGAGGGAAGCGAGGCGTCCCACATGCACAGTGCCACGGACGAAAGCTACAAGAGAGGGTACGAATGGTGGCTCATGGTAGAAGCCAAGAAGAGAAACCCCAATATAAAGCTGTACGGGTTACCCTGGGCATTTCCGGGCTGGTTGGGAAAAGGCAGTGGCGACCCTTTCCTTTTTCCAAACATCACAGCTTCGTACATCACGAAATGGATTCTTGGTGCAAAGAAGTTTTACAATCTGGACATTGATTACATCGGCATCTGGAATGAAAGAAATTATGACGTCACTTACATTGTAACGCTGAGAAGCTTTCTGGACAGGAACAACCTTCGGCACGTGCAGATTATTGGTCACGATGGAGGCTGGGACATCGCTGCAGACGTGAACAAAAACTCCACTTTGAAGACATCCATGGTTGGCATTGGAGCTCACTACCCGGGGACTTTCTCGACGGCTGATGCTGTTCGAACCAACCTGAAGCTCTGGGCATCTGAAGACTACAGCACCTTCAACGACAACGTCGGAGCAGGCTGTTGGGCGAGAATTCTCAACCAGAACTTCGTCAATGGAAATATGACAAGCACTATTTCGTGGAATTTGGTGGCATCCTATTACAACAACCTGCCCTTCCCCCGCTGTGCCCTGATGACTGCCAATGAACCCTGGTCAGGTCACTATGTGGTTGAAAGTCCCATCTGGATCACAGCTCACACAACCCAGTTCACCGAAATCGGCTGGTCGTACATGAAGCACGGGTCAGGCTCCGGAAAGCTCAACCATGGCGGCAGTTTTGTTTCCCTGCTGAGTCCCGACAGAAAAGACTTCACAATGATCGTCGAAACGATGAGCCACGACCACTCAATTTGCATCAGACCCGCCTTGCCTCCCTACAACGTGACAAATCAAACTGCTGTGTTTACGTTGAAAGGAAGTCTTGCAAACTTGACTTCTCTCCATGTCTGGGTCAGCAAATTGGGTTTCAACGGAAGCTCCACAGTTCTTATGAAGAAGCTCACGGACCTCAAAATATCCAGCGGATCATTCTCTTTGGAGCTGGAGCCAGACACTGTCTACACCCTGTCCACCATTTCCACAGCAGTCAAGGGACAATACCCCAATCCTCCCGACTCCAAGTCCTTGGATTTGCCTTATTACGACGATTTCAACACGTACTCGGAAGGAGCAGAGGTGTACGATTTTGTGCCACAGGTCGGATCATTTGAGGTTGTCAGCGCCGCGGATCCGTCACGAGGAAAGGTCAACAGGCAAACTGTGCAGGAGACGCCCATCTACTGGTGCGACAACGGACCAAAGCCAATCACGCTGGGTATGGGTCGTTGCGGACTTGTGTGTTCACATTTTCTGTGCTACAAGTCCAGCGCTGAACGAATTGATCAGCCGTTCTTGGGACCGACAGACACGTTCTTGTTCCAGGCGGTAACTACAACTGGTCGGACGTGGCTGTCAGCATTGACGCTCTGGTACCGGCGGCCAACGGCACAACGGCCGTTTTTCTGGCGGCGCGCGTCAGTGAGGGAGGCTGCGACACGAACAAGGCACGAGGAATCTTCCTCTGGATGTACCCAGGTATCACAACTCCCAAATTATCGGCGACTTCAAAAGATGCGCCCTTCATACTGAAAGCGAACGGGGAACGCAATTTGTTGCCTTGTCGCCGCTGCCTTGCGTTGTTTCTTCACTCCCACGGAAAACCTTTGGTTTTCTTTCAGGCAACAAAACGTTTCAACTGACGGCTGACTTTGCGCAGAAGCTTGTTGTCAACCAGGGCACAGTTGGTATCAGCATCAACAAGTGGTTCACCATCAACTTTGCAACCAAAGATAACAAGGTAGCATGTCACATCCACATCTCACAGCGGTCTCAACAACGCACATGTGTGGTTGTCTTGCCTTTGGAAACATTTCTCCTTCTGAACTCCGAAGTTGAGTCCTGATGATGACGATAGACTCTTGCACCGGGATCGTTTCAGGTGTACCTGAATGTGGCTGGCAGTCAGCAGGAAATAACGCTTCCCTCGGACTCGTCAGCGAAAGGTTTCATTGCGTATGGCACGCGCGACTATGGAATTGCAGACTTTGACAACTTCAAAGTGGAAGCACCGTCGTCTCCTGCTTCCGTCCAGCAACACAGCTCTCACTTTCAACACGTTCACAAAGAGGCGCACCAACGGTTGTGAGTGGTTTTTCCTATTTTGTTTGCATTTTGGTGTGTGTGTGTGTGTTTCTCTTGCCAATAAACAAGCACTTGGTTTTTCAACAAACAACTGTGAAAATTGTTTATCCCTGACAAAACTTGCAAGGGAATTTGCTGTTCCGGTCAAAGCATCACTGTCCAGCAGTGACCACCTTACCGTATTATTGTCATTCGCGACCACATTTTGAATATTTTGGAACAATGAAAAAGAACCAGCAAAGTGTCACGATTCGGGTTTGCCGCTTTCAGATGCGTTGACTAGCAGGTCCAAATCTTCTTCCCACCCAAGTAACGCGCAGAACTTTCGAACTTCTTCAACCAGATCCCCTACAAGTACACAAGAGCACACACATGTTTGGCGCTGTCAAGTTGTGAGGTCGACGTCTGCCGGGAAGATCTCGTGGAATATTTGTCACGCTGATTGCCATGAATGCTGATGTTTTTGATGCTCCTGTGCTCTTCCAAACTTTGGACAGCAAAAACAGCGATTTTACTAACCTGCGACCACAACGTCGTTCTTCCTGGGACCCGAGACAAACGGCCCGCACGCTTCTTTGTTGAACAGAATTCTTGGTACACCAGGCAATGTGGCTTCAGCGATGCCCGCGAAAGGAAACACCTTGCGATAAGTTATAAAAGAATGCTGCACAGAAACTGACAAAGTGCTGCTGTCACCCCAAGAACTGGCATGCTGACAGCGTGGAGCACTCGGCAGAGTGTGACATCACAATTTGGACAGTCGTGTATGGTGACAGTCAAAGAACAAAAGTCGTGCGACTGAGCCCTGGCGAAAATGGCATTGAAAACTTTAGACGTCACCTCACATCACATTTTGACATTTCATGTCAGGTGATGTCACAGACGTTTGGTGGGTGAGGGTGCTTGGTCATGTGACATCGAAATCAGTGGAGAAAGCACCAGAACATGGCGGCGAGCCATGACAGGGATCTCACTTTTCCTGACTGTCAGGCTCACCACGGGCTCAGTGCAATCACGACGTTGGGTCTGGTTGTTTGATGTGTGCGTAGTGTGTTCCAGGACAACACTAAAGTGCACATCATTTGTGGAAAAATGGTTTCCCATTGGGGGCGGGGGAGGGCTGATGTCAAAGGAAGACAGCACCCCCCATCTGGTTCACATACGTATTTTCACGGAGGCCAACGAGTAGGACGCACAGCAAGGTACGTGATGACGTCCCATCCCAATACGAAAGGTCAAGACGCCCACGACGGGGATATTTGCTCGACTGAGCGTCAAGCAATGATTGGCCACGCATTTTACCTCCAACGAAGTTCCCATGACGATCAAAAGGTCCGCTCGAGGCATGTCAGCAGCGAATGCAAAGAACTTGGAAGGAAGGTTTTCGCCGAAGAAAACAATGTCTGGTTTGATGACACCCTGCAAAAAGATATGTCAGATGTGCAGAGAAATGTTTATCTTGCTGTCACAACAATTCTTGCAGAAAGTCTTTTGACAACGCGTGCTTGACAAAATTATACTTACATTGCATAAATTTCTCTTACATCTTGGAACGTCCCCTCTCAAAATTTCGTCCTGTCAACGTGAACAAGGAACCGAAAGGTGACTTGCAACAAACGAAATCTGGATACCGACATCAAAGCACGTGAACAAAACTGAGTGAGACATAACCTTGATTTCTTCACCAGTGTACGACTTGTAGCACACTCGACACGTTGCGGTGGCAAAAGTGCCGTGGGCTTCAACAAGTTTCTCTCCAGGAATACCAGCCACTTCAAAGGGAGAAAGCTGTTCTGGTCAAAACATTGCGATTGACAAGAAAATCACTTCTATACCAGAAAGGAATCTGCTGACACTAACATCTTTCAAGGCCATCAATGTTCTGCGTATAATTGCGCAGCAACAATCCTTTTTCATGAAGCATTCTGATGAAGTAGTGAATTTCATTGGGCCTGTAGTGCCCAGATGGGTACAACTCCTTTGCCAAGGCAAAAAATGGCTTTTGATCAAAGGTGAAATACTCAATGTCGAAGATTGCCTCTGGGTAAGGAAGATTGTACTTCTGAACGTTGTCATATAAACCAGTTCCTGGAGTCCTGAAACAAGACAACTTTCCAAATCTGGATTTCTGGACGAGGGGGCTCTTCTTTTGATGTGTTCTGCGGTGTGACGTGTGTGTGTGTGTGTGTGTGTGTGTGTGTGTGTGTGTATGTGTGTGCGCGCAAAGAAAATGGAAATCTGCAAACCAAGTGAAGTTTTTACTTGAAAATCGTAAACAAGTGTGAAAACATGACCCCCACCCACCCATATGTGTCCACGGAAACGTTATGTATTGGCCCCTCAAACCATGCAAGCAACTGCACTGAAAGCAACACCTGAAATCTGGGATACCACTCGCGGTGCTTATTCCAGCACCTGTCATCACCACTATCTTCTTCACCCGATTGCTCTTGAGGTAGCTGACCACATCGTCCACCTTTGAACAGTTGATGTCGGAGGTCGAAGAGAACCGTCTCACCCAATTGCTGAAATTGGTTCGAACACTGTTCGTTCTGAGGCATTAGAGACGGGACACACATTTTCATTCATTCTTGTGCAAGTTTCACTCACCCAAATTTACTTTCCTTTTTGTTCGCGTCTGCTGCAGCTTCGCCAGAATCACAATTTGCTCTGGAAGTTGCCCGAACAACTGAAGCAGCGAGGCACGCAGCTCCGACAAAAAGAGTTTTTCTCCCGTGCTGAACATACCGCAAAATCACTGGAAGGACAGAAGACTGTTGTTTGTCCCTGTCAGCAAAGTTATTGTTGTCTTGAACAAGAGAAGCAGTGCCCAGACTCCCTGTTGAACCTCGAGAAAGGAAGAAAGAAAGAAAGGAAAAACAATTTTCTTTGCCACGCGGGGGAGGGGGGGGGGGGAGTTGGCCAAGGGGCATTGTTGGCCGCAGAGAGTAATGGGGGAAGGAGACAAGTGGGACATCTGTAGGGATATCACAAACGATCAGTTGGGTTTCTCAGAAGAGACTGTCTTCTTGAGGTGGGAATCTCCCTATTTATTGGTACATCTCATGCCATCTAATGGTAGTTCTGACAATTCAGGTAAGGTGTGTCACACCACACTCCTCCCCCACCAGGGGGCACTGACCTTAGTGGCTACTTTTAATATTTTAATAATATTTTACAAAAATTTTCAGCAATCTTTATATTGCAATTAGCCATTAGAGGCTGATTTCTCTCAAATATTGAGTGAATATTCTGGCTCTGGCTGATTCCCTCCCCCCAGGGAACATGGGAACCAGAGGGGTATCATGTGACCTGTTTCAAAATGGATGTTGAGTCAATTGAGGCTTTCTCCATGCACAAGCAGTCCATTATGTGTCATTTGATGGTGGAATCCAACCTTTTAGAAGTGCTTGCAACTGACCTGCATGTGATCAGTCATACAATCAATCATTTTAACAGCCTGGCACCCCTTCCTAACCAGTGTTTGAACTGATTGATCATGTGACTGGTGCAGCAGGTGGAGGCTTCTCGCAGTACTTGGTGGTTCTCCCAACCCTGGTCGCACCACAATCAGGCCAACCTTGCCTCAGGGCACTACCACTGCGTGCTCCTCCTGAGAGGAACTTTCGTACAACAAAGCTCACATCACACAAACAGTGCCCCTCCCGCCTCCACACCACACTCCTCCCTCACCAGGGGGTGCTGGCCTTGGCGGCCACTTTAACATTTCAATAATATTTTATGAGGTAGAATCAAAGTATTCTGACAGTGACGAGTGAACATGGTTCCTGCTGGCGTGCAGTCACACCATTTGGTCACAGTTGAGCGCACATGAATGACAACAAACAAAGGACCTGACTAATTTGGCACCACTGGTCGATCGGTCGCACACCGCAGAGATCATGTTTACTGTCAAAATAATTTGATTCTACCTCGTACAAAAATCATCTGTATACAGAGATTTGCCCTTTGAGGATGAGTTTTCTCAAATATTGAGTGAATTCTGGCTCTAGCTGATTCCCTCCCCAGGGCCCCAGGGGGTGTCGGAACCAGAGTGGTATCACATGATCCTGGGAAAACCACAACGCACAAGGAAGCAAGATGGACACTCGTGATCTGGACTGTTGCAGCACTTTGAAACAAAATCGGGAGAATATTGTTGATTGAGGCAAGCGCTCAGAAACTGTCTCCTCATCACCCTGTCATTGTTTCAGCAACAATTGCTTGCTTTCATTTGTGCCCGCAACCCCACGACAACTTATTCAAGCTCATTGAGTAATTGTGGTTGACTTGTACTGATGCAGTTCCACCAACAGGTGAGTCTCTTTATGGTTCTGCTTGATCTGGTCGCACCACACTGAACAACTTTGTGGTGTGACAAGGACTCGGAGAACCACTGGGGACTCACCTTACAAGGACTGTGAGATTTGAAGAACCAATTGCTTGAAGTTTGCATGCTGAGTCAGCCCCAAATTGAAGTGACTCACCACAGCAGCTCTCACTGCTGGGTGAGTCACATGTTTTCCCTGAAGTAAGGCTTCTAAAGACAACTTTCCAATTATGTTTTTGCTTGAGAAAGGCCATAATGTCTGATATAAATGCATCCATAATGAAAGTGTGGGAAATCCCAGTCATGTGACCTCACTCTGCCCCAGGGAGAGGGGATCACCCAATTGAGTCAGATTTCAAGAAAATCAGCCAAAAAAGGCAAATCTCTGCAGAGGATTCTTGTAAAATTATGTTGAAATGCAAAAAATAGTCAATGAGGCCAGCACCCCCTGGTGGGGGAGGAGTGTGGTGTGACACACCTGACCTGATTTGTCAGAACTACTACTAGATGGTGTGAAAGGACTCAATAAACAGGGAGATTCCCACCTCAGAGAGCAGTCTCTTCTGAGATACCCAACTGATCGTTTGTGATATCACTACACTTGATGTAGACTTTCGTCTGCCCCTTTGGCCATTGCTGTTGTCTTTTACATTTCTGATTTTGAATTGTCTGCAAAAGACAGAGTCTGCTCACTTATTCGTTGCACAAAATCAGAGAACGTGTCGCTTGTCAGTCTTCTGGTTGTCACTTGAAACTTTGAAGCAGCCAGTGAACACACAGTGGAAAAAATAAACTTTCCTTCCACTTTGTAGATCTACTTGAAAATGGCAAAAGAAATCACAGCGTTGTAACGCCGTGGTTTTATCCGTGTAATGAAAGGTGGCACCACTGTGGTCGTTGCTAAGAGAAGCATAAACTGAACGTGACAGCAGCAAGATGGGAGACCTTCACATTCGCAAAGATTTGCATCAAACCAGCACCGGTGTTGGCCACCACTATCGGCCAGGCTACTATTTTCCAGACTCCAACTTCAAGGTTTGTCTTTCGTCTTGTCTTCATCTGACGGTTGAATAGAAATGCATCAGAAGATGCTCAATGTCAAGTCCACACAGATCCTAGATCTGGTGCTTGCAGGTGAAGCATGTCTCAATTGGTTCAACCAGCAAATCTGGATCTCAATGAAAACTAGAATCTAGATCTAGATCAACATAGATCCATTTAATGTTGGCCTCTGCGTGTCAATCTTTCCTCAGACAGTGCTGAGAGATCCTTTGCCGGAGGAATTGCTGCAGCGAGAAGAGATTCCTCCCGATGATCAGTTCAAGACAACGGCGTCGACGTCGTTCGGCCAGACAAAAGGAGCAGCATCTGACGAACCGACTCACACAAAGCCGCCTGGCCACTGGAAAGTCAACTACATCAAAGACTTTCAAGAAAAGGTGAGGTAGATCTGGATCCATATCCACCCTTAAACCGGTCAACACGTTCTTGGAATGTTTACCACAAAACCGGAAATTCCTCACGACGCAAACCACCGGGGCTGTTTCTTCAGTTGGGAAGTGGAGGATGGAGAAGGCCGTTGACGATGGGCTACCAGACAAGCGAGACCCACGATCAGTTTCGCAATGAGCCAGACACAATTCCCGTCGGCCAGTTTGCTCCAGATCCTCAAGGATTCGTGCTCAGCAACCACCACACCGACGGGCCTTCAAAGGTTGAGCCACTGCTTCTGGCTTCATTGAAAGATGAACAAGAGAAGAAGGAGAAGAATATTGTTTCAAAGCTCACGAACAATTTGAACCGTAACTTTGTGGTCATTTTTTCCAGAGAATTTTGCCCACAACTGAGAATCCCAAGTTGAAAGGAAGAGAATATTATCTGAAAGACCAAGCTGTTGTGAACGAGTTGGATCCGTATCAGACAGTGAACAGCAGAGCCCACCAGCCTTTCAAAGAGAAAGCTCTGAAAGGATACGCGAAAAAAGATGTTCCGACGTATTGGGAGTGTGAAGAGTACCCCAAAGCATGGGGACACGGTTTGCATCACAAGTGAGTTTTTCTTTCAACTTGCTGTTTGTTCTGTGTGTACTCCCCAATGAAGACCATATCATTCTATTTTCTTTTCGTTTGCAGTCCTTTGCCGAAGGACACAGTTCCTCGAGAACCACTGCCCATGAGGGACACGATGGTCTTCAAGTCGGCTACCAAAATCAACAGGGTTCCGTACAAAAACAAGCCCGTCCCCCACTCGTACGTGAATTCATTTGATGGAAAAGAACACAAGTTTGCAGAAAAAACTTTGTCCAACAGTGCATGAAGCATTTTGATGTGCATCAGAAGTAAACTTTTCACTTGTGTCCACTCGAACACCACACGTCCGTTGGGCTGCCCTCCGGACTCGCGATTTCGACGGGCAAGAAAGGTGCACGTGAGATTTCTTTCAGGGGATCGAAGTCTGAATATGGCGGAAGCTACATGCAGCCCTCAGACGCGCGGTCAAAGGAAGCAAACATCTGTCCAGTGGATTCACCCTTCGAACAACCACCACCTGGACCCAAGTCAGCTTTTGCAACACCAAACATGTACAAGACTGAGTACCAAAATGTGGGATCTGGAGAACCTATTGTGTCGTGAGCAATGCATGATGTACATGTGGAAAATCCACAAGCACCGAAAAAATGTTTGAAGCTGCAAAAATCATGTCAGAACCAAGAACGAAAATCATGATGAAAAGAAGCAAACTATTTTGAATTATTTGTGTTCTCTTGAGAAACAATGTGTATGATCACAACAAACGTCGTTTTTCCTGTTGTACGCACACAAGGAAACAATAACCAAATCGGCGTAACCTGTGTCTCACAGGACTACCGTGCAGCAACGACCGTGGTTGCACGGTTTGTGATCACTGGGTCTCTTGAACATGGTGGCTCCAGAAGGGTGTCCTTGAGACAGACCCCTTCCCCCATGCACTTTGCCACCTTTCCGAAGGCCAACAAAAATATTGAACCCCTGCGTAATGACGTGTGAGGCCCTGTGGTTGGCCACAAAAGCTGAAAATTCAGACAGATTACAGCTTCTCTCACCGGCATTCAATGTGTACGAGGTAGAATCCAACCACGATGAGACTGATCATGTTCTGCGTCACGGCGAATGCGACACACTTGAGTGCACTGGCACATATGTGAACCAAATTAGAGCAATACTTCCTTTTGGTTTGTGCATACGTTCTGCCGATCAACAACGTCCGAATATTGTGACGCTGACGTCATGCCTTACACTCCTCCCCATTTTATTTGGTTTTGGTACTGCAGCAGCTTGTTTCCAATCTGACCACAGCTTGGCCAAAATAGGATAACTTTAAACTTCATAAAATTTAACTATTTACAGTCTTGTTTTGG
>JAAUXT010049745.1_pt1 | contig 12736 bp, 10 predicted proteins | sample 7278171 | NCBI WGS metagenome assembly JAAUXT01 (sample SAMN14350112, study PRJNA611818) | marine sediment metagenome | isolation source: surface marine sediment (1.8m) | place: French Polynesia: Moorea | collected 2018-08
GAAACAGAAGAAAATTGCTATCGCTGGCGTAACCTGCGGCTGGCCGAAAAAGGCTTTTTGCCGTTTGACGAAGCCATCGGCATCTATCAGCCAATCAAACCCGAGGACCTCATCCGGATGAGTGCCAAGGTCATACCTTCCGCGAGAGAGCCTGAATCACGGTTTCCCGTTCCCCATTTTCCCCTTCGAATGCTGGGCAAAACGGATAACTTCACCAACGCCCTGATGTTTATAGCGTCCGAAAATGTAATGGGTCACCTCCAGTCCGAATTTGCGCACCTGTGCAATCGGATCATTGCCGCCGATCGCAAAAGCATGCGCGACAGGGAGCATTTACGGGAAATCGTCAAAAAGGCATGCGGATACCTCAGTATCGGACTGCAACGGCTGACACCCGGCGAGGAGAACCTCACACCCGGCGAGGGCGCTGCTCTGATTGGCCGCCACCCGCTATCACAAATATTCAGAGTGGGATTTCGGGAGGCGTTGAAATTGAAATGGACGGCAGAGAGATGGCTCGACCGGTGCTGGTTTGCAAAGTGCGATCTGCGGTTGACCTTCTGGGGTGAACAATGGCTGGGGGTGCTTGGCGGGCTGCTGATCAAAAAGCCGTTATTTTATGACAATTATAAAAGCGGTGTTCTCTACCGAGAATTTGCCAGTCTGGAGGATGTAAAGGTCACCGAAAACAATTTAAATCAAATCAAAGCCATTGACGACCTTCTAGCGTTGATGTCCATCGATATTGATCGTCCCGCGTCCTATGGTTTTCTGACCTATAAAAACCTGATGTTAACATTGTGGGCTGCGGATTATCTGGAAATTCCGGCGGGAAAACTAAAGCCTTTGAAGCTGGATGACTTTAAACCGTTTTTTGAAGAATTGCTGCCGGAATCGTCAAGCGGGGACCCAGGTCGGTCCAGAGCCATTCCCTCAAAGATGAAAGAACGGTTTTTGAATTGGCTGGAAGCCCGCACCGGGTTAAAAGATTTTGAGATCACGGAGCAGGCCGGTCGAACGCTTGAAGACCTGTTCAACGAAATCGAAAACGAGCTGGGCCGCGTAGGCGTCCGGGACCTCGATCCCAGGTACGTTCAGCTGTTTTTGCTCGATGATTAGTACCCGCCTGATTTTAAGTCTTTACGGAAGGAAACAACCCTGCGTTGGTATGCGGGATGAATTTGGCGGCACTGAAGCGGTTCATAAAATCCTGATTGACATTGAGCTCCAGGTAGGTGATTCGATCGCGGATGCAGTCGATCTCCGAAAAACGATCTCCGGAAGTCAGCAACAGTGCCGCGCCATTCAATGAGCTGTTGCCGAGAGGCTGATAACATGCCAGAGGCAGGTCCGGCAGCATGCCGATGGTGATCGCCGACCGGGGGTCGATAAATGAACCGAAGGTTCCGGCTACATAAAAAGTACTCAAACTCCGCAACTCGATACCGACTGATAGGGTTAGGGTCTCCAGGATGGTGTACATGGCCGCCTTCGATCGAATCAGGCTGTCGAGATCTGCCTGGCTGATCGTTAAATCCGTGCCGGAGGCAGATTGATGGGCCGGGACCACAATCAAATGCGGTATTCCGTCAATTTCCGTTAAACGATGACCGCAGGCGGTCGGCACCAGTTTGCCGCGGATATCAATCATGCCGGCCTCATACAGCTGGGCCGCCAGATCAATCACGCCGGAGCCGCAGATGCCCAGCGGCGTTTGATCTTCAATCGTGTGCAATCGGAACTCGCGGGTTTGGGGGTCGATCGCAATTTTATCGACAACACCCGGTGCCGCCATCATTCCCATTTTGGTGACCCCGCTTTCAAGTGCAGGGCCGGCTGCGCCGGCGCAGGCCATCAGCCAATTTTCATCGCCGAGAACCACTTCGGCATTCGTGCCGACATCCACCAAAACGGCCGTATCTGAGGCGCGATGAAGTTCTGCGTAATAGATCCCGGCAATCAGGTCTCCCCCAAAATAGCTGCCAATATTCGGAAAAACGAATACTCTGGCCGCAGGATTCAATTTCATACCGATGTCAGCGGCCTTTAAAAGTCCCGGTCGATTGACGGCCGGAATATACGGCTCGCGGATCATCCACCGGGGATCGAGCCCCAGGAAGAAATGGGTCATGGCAGTGTTGCCGGCTAACGCCATGAGGTAAATGCTTTCCGGCTCCATATCAACCGACCGGCAAAGATCGGCGATGGTGTGATTGAGTCCCGTTAGGATCAGATCATTCAAGGTCTTCAGGCCGTTCACAGATTCGGTAAAATGGATGCGGGTCAAGATGTCGGGTCCGATGGTTAGCTGGGGATTGTCGAGACCCGATTCGGCCAGTATGCGGCCATCTGTCAGGTTCAGCAGACGCAGCGCAATTCGTGAAGTTCCGAGATCCACCGCGAGGCCGGCCGCCGGCTCTGCGTCATCGGCTTTTTGAATGCCGATCACCAGCCAGCGATCGTTGTCTTTGAGTAGAGTGCATCGAATGTTAAAATCGTATTGTCGCAGGGTGTCCGGGAGTTGTTGAAGAAGGCCGATGTCAATCCGAATGTCATCCTCCGTTTTCAGGATTTCCTTCAGGCCGGCGATAAGGCGTTCCGCATCAGCGGTGTTATCCTGCAAAGACGGCGGTGAAAGAATGACGGCCTCAATCCGGAGAGATTCTGCCTTTTCCATTTTTTACAGCTTCTGCTCCAATATCGATAAAATCCGATTCATAACGTCACCGGCCGGGCCCATTATCAGATAATCACTGATCTCTGCGGTTAACGGTGTTCTCTCCGGATTAATTTCAACTATTTTGGCCCCTGTCTCTTTGGCATACACCGGCATCAGAGCAGCCGGCTGCACGACGGCGGACGTACCGACCACCAGCATCAGATCACAGTCGGAAGCCGCTTGCCTGGAGCGCCACATGGCATCCTGGGGAATCATTTCACCAAAAAACACGGCGTCCGGCCGCAAAATGCCGCCGCAATCGCAAAGCGGTGGTATCTCGGAAACGTCAACGCTGCGGGTTTCGTATTTACGGCTGCAATCCATGCATCGCTGCCAGGCAAAGTTACCGTGAAATTCGATGACATCCGTGTTGCCGGCGGCCTGATGGAGACCGTCGATGTTCTGGGTGATAATCGATGTCAGTTTTCCCATTTTTTCAAGTCGAGCCAGTCCCTTGTGCGCATCATTGGGACTGGCAGTGTCCACAATTTCTTTCATTTCTTTTACAAGGATATTCCAGACCCGGGCCGGATCTTTCATCAGCGCATCGATATGGGCGATTTCCATGGGGTCAAATTTTTCCCAGAGACCGCCTTTACCCCGAAAGGGGGGGATGCCACTTTCGGTTGAAATTCCGGCTCCGGTCAGGGCTACCACGTTATTTGCGACGGCCAGATCTTCGGCAGCGCGACCAATCAGATCGTCCATACTCACCTCATTCAAATTAAAGGGTTGGGTTGGATAGAAACTACCGGGGATTAAACGGTTGATCAATAAATGATAATGTTTCCTGAAATAACACGCGATTGCTTTCATATATTACTGGCTACTGGATGCTCGATACTGGATGCTCGATGCTCGATGCTGGCTACTGGCTACTCGATACTGGATACTGGATGCGACTCCCATTGAATATTGAAAAGTAAAGATTGAAGATTTCTTGAGGTCGCTTCCCACCGTATCGGTTCTTTTACGCTTTGCTCTATGCGCTATGCTCTCTGCCCTCCAATCCCGGATGTCGGGGTTATTTTAAATCCAAAATCCGCATTGCAAAATCCGAAATTGAAGTCCCCGTGTCCCGGTCTATAGTTCAAATACCATATCAGCGGCAGCTCCGATACACTTCAGACTGCTTCCTTTCGCGGTGATACGTTTTTGGCAATCCCCGACGATGAGGTCCATCTCGCTATCGGTTCGTTCCTGGTTCAAATGAAAGAGCCCCAGTTGACTTACCTTCGCCGTCAGCGCCAGTTCAAGGGCATCGGTATAAACCGAGTGTCCCCATTCGATGAAGGTTTGATACTCCTCAGGGGTGTATTCGCCGTCATGTATCAGCAAGTCAGCTCCCCTGGAGAATGCCGCGTAATCCTTAAACGTACGTCCGCCGGGGTGAATATATCCCAGCTCGTTGTCAGTTAAGAAGACAAATGTTTTATCGTCCTCGATGAACTTGTAGCCGCTTCCGCCATTCGGGTGGCTGAGTGCAATCGGCATAACGCTGACCGAGCCAATTTCAAACTCTGTCGGACTGGCATCCTGGTACAATATTTGGGCCGTGATATCCGCGTACTTGACCGGAAAATTCGGAGGGGCCATCACCTTGGAAAGCATGGTCTCGACAAATTTGCTGTGAAACGGGCAGGGGTATATGCGTATAGTTGATTTCTTAAAATAGAGGGGCTTGAAGAAGGGGAAGCCCATCAGGTGATCCCAATGGGCATGGGTGAAGATAAAGTTGAGGTCGTAGCAGTTTTCATCGGCCAGCAAATTGCCAAGTTTACGGATACCGGTGCCAGCATCGATAATGATCACGTCACCACTTTTGGATCGAATCTCGACGCAGGTCGTGTCGCCTCCGTATTTCAAAAAATCCTTGCCCGAAACCGGTATCGATCCTCTCGAACCCCAGATTTTTATGATCATACGTATCCTTGAAACTTGAGATTGGTTCGTTATTTGGCACCTGGAAATAGCGTCTTCATCTCTGCACGCAACAGATCAGTCAGGCAGGCTTTGAGGGATCCAAGGTCAATTTTGCACTACCTTGCCATAAATTGTATGCCAAATTCCGTCCTTAGTCCATTGCTTTAATGTGTTGACCGGATAGCTCTGGAGTTTATTGAGAATGTGCTTTGATTCTCCTCGCAACAGACCGGATAAAATGAATCGTTTTTTGGCAAGAAACCCTCTGGATTCGACCAATAGCTGCATGACGTCAAAGTGAATGTTGGCGATCAGAAGATCAGCGTGGCAGGTGATCATCTCCTCAGCGCGTCCCTGTATGATAAGCACCCGATTCTGCAGTTGGTTGAGATACACATTTCGATTGGCGGTTTCAGCCGCCAGCGGATTCAGATCCACCCCGATGACGGCTCGAGCTCCAACCCGGGCCGCCGCTAGGGCCAGCAGGCCGGTACCGGTGCCGAGATCCACTGCCGTAAAATTCGTCAATGCACCGGCAGCTAATTCAATTGCTTCCAAACATTCTCGGGTTGTTGGGTGGGTACCGGTTCCAAATACCAGTCCGGGATCCAGCGAGATCGGCGACAAGCGGTCGTCGGCCTCATGAAAACGGTTGACTTCCTGCCAGGGCGGCATGATCCGAAAAGCACCGTGTTCAAAAGACTCAACGGTTTCGCCCAGCCATTGGTCGTACGGCATTTGATAGTTGTCCAGCAACTTCAACTGGGGTTGACGTTGCAACAGCGATTCGATTTGGCGATCAGCGGGGCTTGAGAAAAAAAGAACCGAATCTTCCCCTTCTTCCCAGTTGCCGATAAAATCATCCTGATCTATTCGATTGTCCGGCGTCAGACGACCATTGAGATAGTAAATAAAGAGATTGTCGTACGGACAAATTCCAATTTGGCCCGGACTATTCTGATGATTGCGGGGGCGTCTCATTTTTCGGCAACTGATCAAGATACCATTCCATTGGATCCAGGAGCTTAAACCCGAGGCCCTGCAGCTTTTTCTTCACGTGGACCACGTTGAGCGTCAACAGGTACGTAAAAACCGCCCGCTTATTTTCTTCCCAGTAGCGGGCAACTAGGACACTGCCAAAAGAGATGTTTTCTTCGGTGATGGCATCGACGATTTTTTTCAACTGTCCAACCTGCTCCTCAACCAGCACACACAGCAGCGTGCCGGGTTCACCGATTCCGAGCACATTGATAAATGCCCGCAACAAATCCCGAACCGAAATTATACCCGTTAACCGCTTGTTATCATCGATGACCGGCAGTGCTCCGACCTTCGAATTCTGGATCAACAGCAGGGCATCCTGGATCGTATAGGTCGGGGAGATGGTGATCGGGTCTCGGGTCATTATATCGCTCACTTTAAGCGCGCTGATTTTTTCCTTTGCACCTTGCGGGTCTTCATAAAATTCGTACGGCAAGGCACTTCTAATATCTCTGTCGGTCACGACTCCGATGAGTTGCTGGTCGCTGTCGGTAATGGGCAGGTGGCGAATTTTATTCGCCGCCATCAATTCTTGAGCATCAAGTATACCTGCTTCTTGATCCACCGTAATGACTTTGCGGGTCATGGATCTGGAAACAAACATGGTCCCCCCTCTATAATTGAGTTTATGTCGAACTTTAATTTCCCAATCAACAAATCAACTATTCAACCATTTAACCAAAACTAACCGTTTAACAGGATTTCGACGTGGCTGGCCGCGAGTTCCGGCAGGCGTCTGAGACAGTAGCCGCCTTCGAGTACGGAAATGATTCTGCCCTTGGCAGAATGTCGGGCCATTTCCATTATCGTTTTCATTATCCAGGAAAAGCCATCGGTGGACAAATTAATGTCTGACATTTCATCGTCTTTGTGCGCGTCAAATCCGGCTGAGACCAGAATGACTTCCGGATTGAATTCTCTAAAGGCCGGTACAAGGTCTTTTTGAACAAGATCCATATACTCCTTGTCCCCCTGTCCCGGCAATACCGGTGAGTTCTTGGTAAAACCGAATCCAAAATCTTTGCCGTTTTCAAACTCGCGGCCCGTTCCGGGATAGGCAAATGACGGGTGCTCATGGATGGAGTAGTAGTATACGGTCGAATCCCCTTCGAAAATGTGCTGGGTTCCGTTGCCGTGGTGCACGTCAAAATCGATGATTCCCACTCTTGAAATTCGATACTGGTTCTGCAGGTAGCGGGCGGCAACCGCGACGTTATTGAAATAGCAGAATCCCATGGCCTTGTTCGTTTCGGCATGATGTCCGGGGGGTCTGACGGCACAGAAGGCGTTGTCCAGAGTGCCGTCCATTACCCTGTCGGCTGCATCCAGGATTCCGCCGACCGCCAGTAGCGCAATCTCATATGTCTTGGAACACATTTGATTATCCGGGCTGTCAAACCTGTTTTCTCCAGCCTGACAAGCTTTTTCAAAGCGCTCGATGTACGGCCGGTCATGTACCAGTTCGATCCATTTGAGATCGGCCGGACTGGCGGATAACGGAATCAGCTTTGGCAGCAGACCGGCCGCCTCGATACCCTGATAAATGCGGACCAGGCGGGTCGGTACTTCAGGATGGTAGTTGCCGGTTTCATGCTGCTGATACCGCTCATCGTGTAAGAAGCCTGTTTTATTCATACCATTATTTTCTCGAATATTTTGAATGCGGCCTGCACGGACGGGCTGTTTTCCGGCATCTCAATGGTCGGCTGGCCGTTAAAATCATAGTTATAGACGGTCTCATCTTCGGGTACGGTTCCGGCCAGCTCAAGGCCGGCTGTGCCAATCATTTCCAGCGCTTTTTCGGATAGTCCGTTTTTGACCTGGTTAATGACAACGTAACTTTTGCCAACGCCGATATTCAGGCTGCGGGCCAGGTCGTCGATGCGCAGGGCAGCCTGCAGTCCGCGTCGGGACGTGTCTGCGACGATCAACAGGATATCGACATTCTTTGTCGTCAGGCGGCTGATATGCTCCATGCCGGCCTCGTTGTCCATGACAATATACGGGTAGTTATTGGCGAGTCTCTCCATAAAGCCGGCCAGCAGTGAATTGGCTGCGCAATAGCAACCGGCACCTTCGGGCTGTCCCATCACAACCAGGTCAAATCCGGGTGCCTCTATCATGCATTCTTCCAATTTCATTTCCATAAAAATGTCTTTGGTCATGCCGCCCGGGACGACGCCTTTTTTCATATCCTCCCGGGCGTTACCAAGGGTGTCTTTAACTTCTAATCCCAGGACTTCATTAAAATTCGCGTTGCAATCGGCATCGACAGCAAGAATCGGTGTTTTGCTATGCCTGACTAAATATTTTACCAGCAATCCGGCCATGGTGGTTTTACCGCTTCCGCCCTTGCCGGCCAGTGCAATTGTGTAGGGCATTTGTATTGTTTCCTTTCCAAAAAGGGTTCAAAGGTTCTGGGTTTAAGGGTTCTGGGTTCAGAGGTTCCGGGCTCAAGGTTCGGGGTTCATGGGATCAACACCCAACTTTGTACAGAAAACCCGGAACCTTTGAACGCCGAACCTGGAACTATGTTTTAAAGTATGAATTCAAAAACCTGCTGTCCACCAGCAAACGGTTTAAACAATTAGGTCAGATTAGATCAACAGTCAAGTAACTTTTGGCGCCGTTAATCGGGATTTATGTCAAAATCCCATATTACATATATTCAGAAGCTTAGAATGCGCTGAAGCGCTATTCGACCGATCTGGCGGACTTCATATTTCTTGCAAAGCCCCCTAGCTTGTGCTAATCCATCCCAGATTGTCTCCAAAAAATATGGAACTGGTAGCTGCTCAGACGAGCTATTCCGGGTTGGTGCCGAACAGAAACCCATGATTAGATAAAATGTTAATAATATTTACTATTTGAATATTCCTGATTTATCAACTATACTGGCCATTGGAGGAAAAAATGGATTTTGAGCTGACCAAATCGCAAAAAGAGATACAAAAAGCCGCCAGAGAATTTGCCAAGGGTGAATTCGATAAAGAGTTGGCCCTTGAACTGGATCGAACCCATGAATTCCCGACGAAGATTTGGAAAAAGGCAGCTGATTTGGGATTTATCGGGGTCCACTATCCGGAGACGTATTCCGGGCAGGATCTCGGAGTCCTCGAAAATATCATTATCGCCGATGAATTTTGCGCCCGGGATTCCTCCATCGGCAGCGCCGTTATTCTGGCCAATTTTGCATCCGAGTGCATTTTGCGGTTCGGCAGCGAAGAGCAGAAGGGAAAATACCTTCCAGCCGTGGCCGAAGGGCGAATGCTTTCCTCCGGTGCATTTACCGAACCGGATCATGGCTCTGACATCACATCGTTGGATACGATTGCCGTCCGGGAAGGCGATGAATGGGTGATCAACGGCACCAAGACATTCATCACCAATGGCGGGATGGCCGGATTTTACTGCACCATGTGCCAGACAGATGCGGACATACAGCCGTCCTATCGCGGCATCAGTCTGATCCTGGTTGAAGCCGAGCGGGAAGGGCTGACTGCCACCGATATCGGTGATAAGATGGGAATCCATTTGATGGCGACAGCCGAAATCAACTATAAAGATGTGCGCGTGCCGGTTACCAATCTTATCGGAAAAGAAGGCCGGGGCTTTTACCAGGTTCTCGAATTTTTCGACGAAAGCCGTATTCTGGTTGCTGCACAGGCCCTGGGTACCGCTCAGGGAGCCTATAACCGTGCCCTGGCATACGTCAAACAGCGTGAGCAGTTCGGCCGCAAGATCGCCCAATTCCAGGTGACCCAGCATAAACTGGCCGACATGGCCACCAAGATCGAGCTTGCCAGATTGATCACCTATAAAGCGGCCTGGAATTTTGACCAGGGCCGCATTGACCCGAAATTGACCTCAATGGCAAAAATGTACGCTGCCCGAACGGCGGTGGAGGTGGCGGATGAGGCCATTCAACTATTGGGTGGATATGGCTATATGACCGAGTACGAAGTGGAGCGGTTCTATCGGGATGCCAAGATCTGCGAAATTTACGAAGGCACCAAGGAAATCCAGAAAAATACGATCGCCAGCTCGGTCCTCGGTAAAGTTAAATAAGCGCAAAACTGAAAGGAGTATGACATGCCGGACATTAAGGATACCCCCGAATTCTTAAAAAAAGCCATGCTGGCGGGTGTCGGCTTGGCCCTGAAAACCTGGGATGAGGTTGAGGATTTTACCAAAGAATTGGTCGAAAAAGGTAAAATGGGTGAAAAGGAAGGCAATAAATTTTTGAAAGACCTGCAGAGCCGGTATGATGATACGCAAAAAAAACTGGAATCGCGGGTCGAGAAAACCGTGAAGGAATTTTTGAAAAAGGCGAATGTCGTCACCTCCGACGAATTGAAAGCGGTTAAAAAAGAGATCAGAGATTTGAAAAAGATGATCAGCAGCGAAAAGGAAGGCAATTAGTCAGTAATTTTGTATCTATAGCCTTCGGCTTTCTTTACGCTCTAATTGTAGCAGACAACAATAATTGGAATACTGGAATACTGGAATGCTGGAATATTGGAATACGTGACATTCAGGGTTTAGCGCCTCCTGTGTATTCCATGTATTTTGACAAGCAGAAAAAAACGCATGAGTCATTTTCCGCAGTAGTACCCAAATTCCCACCTTCCATTATTCCATCTTTTCATGTACATCGGCACTCATACCGGTGACTAATCCGCCTGTGGTTGAACTATCCTGGAATTACGGCATCTTTTTAATTTTTAAAATTGATTGACATCCTTAATTTTAGGCATTTTAAATTTAGGCACTTATGAGAGCAGCCTTACGGGCTTGTAAACCTTACATGACTGTTGAGGCCTTCAAACAACCAAATAATCCATTAAACCATCAACTGCTTTCATGCTCAGTATCCGAAAAATCGGCGTCATTGGCCGTACCTACAGACATCTCAATCGATATCGTCAGATTCTGACCATCCTGTTTAAATTCGGTTTTGGCGATCTGCTGGAAATGCTGAAGATCGATCAATACATCGAGGTCGGTCTTCAGATGATTTCGAAAAAGCGTGAAATCCGCATTGAACGGCTGACGAAGCCGCAAGGACTGCGGATGGCTTTTGAAGAACTCGGACCAACCTATATCAAGCTCGGTCAAATTTTATCCACCCGTCCGGATCTGATTCCGATGGAGTTCATACAGGAGCTGTCCCGTCTGCAGGACCACGTACCGGCTTTTTCTTTTGATCAGGTCCGCAAAGTCATCAACTCAGAATTCGGCCATTCTGACGAGGATGTTTTTGACAGCCTCGAAGAAACCCCGTTGGCGTCCGCCTCGATCGGGCAGGTGCACCGGGCGGTGCTGAAAGACGGCGAGGCGGTCGCAGTGAAATTTCAGCGTCCGGGAATCCGCAAAATAATAGAGGTTGACCTGGAGATCATGCTGCATCTGGCGACCCTCGCGGAACGCCATATCGAAGAACTGGCCATCCATCGTCCCGTTAAAATCGTTGAGGAATTCGCCCGTACCCTGGAAAAAGAAATCGATTACAAAACCGAAGCCACCAACATGGAACGGGCTGCCCGCCATTTTCTGGATGACCCGAATGTATATATCCCGAAAGTCTATCGCGAAGCGACCACATCCCGTATTCTGACCACCGAATTCATCGACGGCATTAAAATATCGAATATCGAGAAACTGGAGGAAGCCGGGCTGGATCGCAAACTGATTACCGCCCGGGGGGCCGACCTGGTCCTCAAACAGGTTTTCGATCATTGCTTCTTTCATGCGGATCCGCATCCCGGCAACATTTTTGTGCTGCCCGAGAATGTTATCTGTCTGTTGGATTTTGGAATGGCCGGTATTGTCGATCGCCAGACACGGGATGATTTTGTCGATCTGGTTGAGAGTATCGTCAACCAGAATGAAGTGCGCGCCACCCAGGTCCTGCTGAAACTAACCTATCGCGAGGAGGAACCGGACAGACGGCTGCTTGAAAGAGAGGTGGCTGATTTTATGGGGCGTCATCTCTACAAACCGCTCAAGGACATCGAACTCGGCAAACTTTTGAACCAGCTGCTGGAGCTGGCAACCAGCTTCCGATTGCGAATTCCGGCCGATATTTTTCTGATGATGAAAGCACTCGGCACCGTCGAAGGCGTGGGACGGATACTTGATCCGGAATTCGATATGATTGCCCGGGCAACCCCATTCATCACCCAGGTGAAGCTCGACCGATTCAAACCCGAACGAATTGCCGATGACGCCTATGATCTGGGTTCTCAATTAGTCCAGTTTCTGCGGCAATTCCCCAATCAGCTGCTCGATCTGGCCAACCTGATTCGTCAGGAGAAGCTGCGGCTTCAGATTGAACATCGGGGTCTGGAAAACATGCTCGCAACCCATGACCGCATATCAAATCGGATTTCATTTTCGATTCTGATTGCGGCACTGATCATCGGTTCCGCTCTGATCGTTATATCTGAAACCCCGCCCCTTATCTATGGCATCTCTCTGATCGGGATCCTGCTGTTTTCCGCCGCAGCGATCATGGGGATCTGGCTGCTGGTAGCAATTCTAAAAAAAGGAAAACTCTAACCCTTGACGGGCGAAGAGTGGTTAACGGGAATTACCGGCTTTAAAAATATTCTTTGCTATCCGTGGATATAATGACGAATGACGAATGACGATTGTCGAATGGAGGAATTCTATCGATCTTAGTTTTTCTCAGCGTGTTCTGCGGATAATTATACGCCCCTTTAGGCCCTATTATTGAAATCCAATCCTGTTTGCGTAGGAATTGAGTATTGATAACAGAGGTTAATTCAAATCGATAGAATACCTCAAATATTCAATAGTCAATAATCGATATTCATTTCCGGCTTAGCCGGGTTGGGAATATCCATGCAAAGATCACCGAATGAATATCGTCAAGATTGATACACGGTTAAGATAAGACAGCATACCTTAATTCGACATTCGTCAATCGACATTCGCCATTCCTAGTTCGGATCCGGTATCTTGCGTTGATGGGGGTCCAGACCGCCGTGATCGATGGCCTCATCGAGCTGGGACTGCATCGACGAATCC
>JAAUXT010026711.1_pt1 | contig 12733 bp, 11 predicted proteins | sample 7278171 | NCBI WGS metagenome assembly JAAUXT01 (sample SAMN14350112, study PRJNA611818) | marine sediment metagenome | isolation source: surface marine sediment (1.8m) | place: French Polynesia: Moorea | collected 2018-08
ACCTTATTTTTCAACCAATCATATTCTCCTTGCACATGCAGGTAGAGTACCCCTTAGGGTGTCTGCACCCACTGTGATTCCAGTCTGTGATCACTGGAACAGGAGTAAAACTGATGTTTTGTCCCCCCAAGATGGACGGACGGGGATACAGAGGCAAACCAATATCAGCTCGCTACCGCGGCTGATAATCAATGTCATCCCGAAAAGATTTTTCAGCAGTTTTGCTTGTGGAACATGGAGTTGGCTCCAAAAGTAATGCACTGGGACGTATCAGCGGAGTGTGCTTCCGTCGACATTTTATATTCATCAGCACGAAAAATATTTTCACTCACTGAGGTTTGCCGTCAGTTTGAAGACTGGACTGCTGTCCGCTCCTTCGTTGCCGCTGCGCGAGTCGTCACCACCAGCTGAGTCCGAGTACACGTCCAAGTACTGAGGGTCAACCGTTTCCATGTCTGCCTCGTTCAGTGTGGGATTCTCTTCTTTCTCTGAGTCTTCATCCAAGAACAACCTGGGATCAACCGTTTCTATATTTGCCTGATCGACTTCAAAGCTTGGAGTTTCTGTTTCCTCCTTCGCAACTTGATGCGTGTTAAACTCTTGTGTCGACGGAAAACCGTCATCAAAATGATCAAAAACTGCGTCGTCAAAATTGTCCTGCATTTCATAATCAAAGTTCTCAACGCCATTCGCTGGTGTGTCCTTCTTATCCGTCACCGAAACAGCATCAGTGTTGGACTCCGAAAGCATCGGGATAACAACTGCAACGGGCGGGGCCTCTGGTTTGATTTGGCTTGAAATCTGACTGAAAATCTTGTCATTCAAGTCTCTTTTGAAGTTTGCGGGCGAGTCACAATCGAGGGCTCCTTCAGAATAGTATCCTTTCTTGTCAACACGCGGTCGGGAAGCCATGGACTCTGAATGAGACTTCACAACACGTGCTCGAGATTCTTCCCCACCTTTTGACGACAGCTTTGTGGTTTGAAAAGTTTTCTTTTCTCCAGACCGATTGCCATTCCGCACACCACCGAACAAAGTAGTTGAGGGTTTCCTGGACAAGCTGCCGTTGCTAAGCATTCTGAGACACCTGTATGATCCTGACAAAGACGCCTCGGGGCTGGGAGGAATCACTTCCAAGTCGCTGTCATCGTCATTCTCATCACTGATTGTGAATCCCAGGTCAAAAGTCGCTTGCTCGTCTGAATCTGATCCATCTCGCGCGGGCATGGCGTCCGACAAATGCAATTTTCTGTTCAATCGACCGAATCCTGGTGAAATCTCTGCCCCTATCCTGCTCCCACTTGGCGCAGGAGAGTTGCGATGCAGCCCAGGAGATTCAATGGAGCCGGGACTGTCGACGAACGCCAAGGCCTGTGTGAACGTCATCTGCGGCGTGTTGGCAGGTCGCAGCGATGCCCGTCTCTCGCTCATCGGCGGTGTCCTTATCGCAGCCAACACAGAGTCGTTGATGTCACACGCGAGCGAGTCGTTCTCGGTCGTGGCTGTATCAGGGGCTGGAGCACCAGTCTCGGACCACGGCATCGGCGCGTCGTCACCGGGAGATGCCTGCTCGCTGTCGTCACTGTCATCGATCAGCACCTCGGCAGGCACCAAAGGAACACTTCTGTCAGTTGACCTGGACAACGCCTTGCCAAGTTTCTTCCCAGGTAACGACGGTACAGAGCCAGAATTTCTGTTGTCGCTTTGGACTCCGTTTTCCCCCCTGGCTCTCTTTGCCAAATCGGTCATGTATTCTTCTGTGTTGCACACATTTGGTCGCTTGGTTGTCATCTTTGCGACTGACACCAAGTTGTTGATAAATTTCTGTGCATTGAACTCTCCGCCCTTCGAATTGTCCGAGCCGTTTTCCGACGTCGTTTTTGCACCACTGCTCTTTTCTGCGTCAGAAGCACTGCTGTCGTCATTCAAAGCTTTAGCACGCTGCAAAACTTTCTGAATATTGACCAGGTCATCAGAGTCTTCAATCGCCACACAATCTTCATCTGACGTTTCTGTCGAAACCAAATTTTGGTCCAAACCGGCAGCTTCAGACGTACCAGAACCATGTGGTTTCCTTGTTTTCAACTCGACAGTCCTGAAATCGTCCGCCCGTGTCATCGAAGCGCCCTCGCCAGGAGAGGTTTCCTCCGCACCGGTCAGTACGTTTTCGGCACCAGTGGCCGGTGCTTGCACAAACTCGGCAACGCAAGGCATTTCCATTTCTTCCTCTACTACACAAGATGTGTCTCTATTCTTTTCTTCCATCTCTGCCGACTCATCACTCAACATCACAGCGCCTCTCTGCACCTTGAGCGTATCACTGCCTCGACCCGTGGACACGACTGAGCCGACACTGCTCTTCGAAGTGTTGCCAGGAATGTCCTGCCAGTCAACGTCAACATGGTCAATGACCATTTCATTGTCATCGAAGAAGTCGCTCGCAGCAGTTGGTGTCACGCCATTCTGCCTTGAAGCCGAACTTCTCGACGGAACCGACGCAGTGTTGCCAGAGGCAACATTGATCTTCAGATAGTTTTCGGACACCGATACTTTCGCTGCAGCTCTTTCGACCCGATTCAGCCATTCCCCAGAGTGAACATGTCTGGAAGCAGAACCCTCCTTGCTTTCCATTTCCCACTTGTCGACCAGATCAACCATATCCACTGGCGTCAGTCGACCCTTTTCGTCTAAATATTTCCAAGTCGCTTCCATCTGGCCTGGAGACGGTGGTGTTTTAACGTGGTTTCGACAGCCCTCCGATTCGCCATCTTTTGCCAGGAAAACGGAGAGACTGGTATCCGAACTTGAACTTGGCGCGAATTTTTTTGACACGTGCGTATCAAGCGGAACATCCGTTTTGTCTCTCATGTCTTTCACCTCTACCTCTCGAGGTGGGGCCGGTCGGCTCGCATCTCTCTTTTTTTCCGAAATCGGCGACTTTCTGCCGATGGATACACGAGTTGCACCTGGTTTTGGCAACACATCGTACGACTGATCATCAGTGGTGTTGCCGCCTTCCACATCTGCCCGAATATTTTGTAAGATCTCTGCGAAGCCCGACATTTTTTTGCTCTTCTTTTTCACTCGCCTCGCGCTGCTCGTCTCGCAAACGTCGCTCTTCGCACTCTCCACATCCGCGTCGTTGTCGTCTGTGCTCATGGGAATCACATCAACTTTCATGCACACTGGAGATTCCTTCTTAGAAACAGACACTCCTCGAAAGATTTCAGTTTCACATGTGTCTTGAGAGTCCTCGTCAAGCATCAGCTTGTTTTTCGCCTTCTTGGTCGGTCGCGAATCATCCGAGTCGTATTCAAATTCACTCAGTTTTCTCTTGGTACTTTCGCTGGCGGTCGTACTCGTGTCGTCGTTGGCGCCGTCCACAGCCCTGCTGACGGCGCCTCGTCTCCTGTCACGTCTGTTCGTCTGATTGCTCGGCACAGGAGAGCAGAACCTCAGAATTCCTGGTCGATTGCTTTCGCCTGGCTTGAGAACATCCTCTTCCTGTAGAAATGCATTCATTTCCATCCCGTAGTTGTCTTCGTCTCCAACAGCCTCTGTTCAAGTGAAAGACCCTGAACGTCTCTGGTTGATCGTTGCATCAGACCGGTTCAAAATAAACAAAAAAAGCAGACTTGCAGGATACGGTTGAACGGTTTCTTTTGACTCACTCTGAACATCCATGAATTCCATCATCTCCACAAGGTCTTTTGTTGCCTCCGAGTGCGACACTTTGTCCGTCGTCTGGAAGCGCCTCTGCCACGACAGCCACTCTGTCAAGGACAGCTTCCCCACCTCCTTTCCGCTCACTCCGGTCGTCAGCAACTTGTCAAGCTGACTGGCAGACAATCTCTGCAGAAAGATCATTGTTTTGACACACTGGGTGAAAACGGGAAAAAAGGAATTCAAAGAGTTTTGAAAAGAGGGTTCGGGACGGAGATTCTTACTTCGTTCTTTCTCAATGACACCATTGGAGCAGGAATGTCAGGGAGTTGGGGAATTTCTCTGTCGTCTGTTTTGCAATGTTCTGACCAGTACGCCAACTCTTCGTCCGTCAAAAAGCCATCTGACTTGGACTTGCTGCTGGCAGCCTTTCCTGCAAAAGACAGCACAAAAAATGTTGCAGAACACAACATCGACACTGAGCGAGGGTCTTTGATTTTGTGAAACGAACGAGAAATGGACTGTACCCAAAGCGGCGGTCACGGTGCTTCTCTGTGCATTAGCTTTTGTCTTGCTTCCTTGTTGAAATTTCTGCGTCACAGCAATGTGCATCTTGTGACACTTGGGTTGGAGTCCCACCGGTACCATCCTGGGATTGTTTGCGTAGTAGCAAATCGTTTTGGACCCGCTGGAAATTGCTTTCTGAAGGCTCTTCTTCCCACTTAGACTGGCGTTGTAGACCTTTGGAGACACAACATCCATCCAGAACGATTGATGTATATCTGGCGCGAATACGAAAGTCAAACTTGGCCCGATTCTGTAGTACCTGTTCCTCCTTCCCTTCAGTCATGAGCATCACGATCCGCCCGTCTCTCTTTCGGCCGGTTCTGCCCATGCGCTGCACCAGCCGGGTGGGAGACTTGTGCGCATCGAAACAGACGATCAGATCCACCTCCCCGATGTCGAGACCTTCCTCCCCGACGCACGTTGATACCAAAGTGTTGTAACCTCCTGCCCGAAAGTCTTTCATAACCTGGCGTACAAAAGAAGGAAACAAAGCATGGTTGTCCTTCCCACGACTGCGCCAAACATTTTTTCACAAAATCACGTTTTCGTCCTCCACTTTTCAAACAACAGAACTCACTTTCAGTTGTTCCTTCTGTGTGAAGCCTTTGGCAGATTTTCCCGCTGATGACTGACCAATGAAACTCATGACTTTGATGAGGGGTCGGTGTCTGTTGAGCATTTCCGTGATCTCCATCACACTGTCCCTGAGCTGCGAGAAAATCATCACTCGCGTCTGCACTTCTTTGGCTGATGTTCCTTGCTCTGTCAAAATAGGAAACAAATCATCTGGTGCGTGCAGAAACAAGAAAGAGCTTTGAACACAGGCGCGTCGCATCGCCGAGTACAACACTGAGTAGAGGCAAGATGATTGCGAGACTCCACTGAGAATTTTCAGAAGCGGTCACCCCCGCCCCCCAAATGAAAAAATCATTCATCAGAACAGCCACTGGCAGACATCACCACTGACAGATGGTAGTGATTGCCCTTTAACAGTAGGGGCGGAGTGTAGCAACTGCCGAATCTTCTCACTGTTTATCACCCCCTGAGTGACGATCAGACTCGCTCCGAAGCACGCGCCTGTGGAACAAACACATGTACTCTCGCAACATTATTTTTTGATCCAAACTGACACAAACCTGTCATCATTTTCTGAAAGTGCTCCACTACAATCTCCTTCAACTTTTCCATTTTGGGATGGCCCGCAACGAAAGGTTTTGCCATCTGACTGGCGCTTGGTGATCCATACTGACTGTTCGGCACAGCAGCTCTGGTTGGAAAAAGACCAAAAGCAATGATAAACTCTCGTTCGAAAGCGACGGCATGACCACTGTACAACAAAGGATGTTCTGAAAAGTTGCTCACCTGATTGGATCAAACATGCCATTCAACTGTTCCAGAATCTCCTGTATGTCAACATTCCTTTGCAGTTCTTGTTTGGCGCGACCGTACACCTTTTCACCACTCAACATGGCTTTCAAGTGACTGTGAAAACTCCTCAATCCGTGTTTCTCGAGAACTTCAGATCCGTGAAGCAGACTGATACACAGAGCAAAGTCTCCCTCAATCACGCCATACTGCGATCTCTACAAAAGATCAGTCTCCACTTTCCAAACGTGTCTTTTGATACGGTTGTCAATCAACAATTCGAAGCAAGCGTTGCACGTAATTTCTTTCAAAGAAAACTTACTTGCACGTTTGGTGGTGGATTCTGCTTGAATGCTTCTCTTTGCTTCAACATCATGTACTTGGAGGAGCTGTTGAAATCTCTGAAGAGCACTCCCACTCGTTTCAGTCGACCAGCCACAGAATTCACAACCTGAAAACACGGTATACGAGTATGTTCAACGCCACGCTTTGACTATCAAAGCGGATGAAGGTCAAAATGTTCAAAACCATACCCGAGAATATTTGTCTTGAATGGATTTGAGAACTCCTCCCAACTTCACGACCACTTTCTCCACTTTCCTCTCGTGTGTGTAGGGTCGGATGTCGATGTCGTCCTCCATTTTCATCTGGATTCTGCTAACCAACAAGTTTGAGACGATTTGTTGAACACCCTGAAAAAGCAGCAACATCTGCAATGACCAGCTTTCTGCTTTGTGATCAGAGAAAGCAATTGGTTCAAACTGAGCCTGTGTCAGTGCAGCCTCTCCTGACTGACGAACCTTCACGTCGCTTCCAGGCGTTGCACTCAGAGCCAACAATCTGAAATCTGTCGTGGTCAGCACCAACTCTCTGACAACCTGCAGAAGACAAGAACTACGAGACACTGCACTTTTCAGGGCATTCGTGTGCCTGGACATCCAACAGGTCAAACAAGTGTCTTTCTTTTTGACTTGCCAACTGGCAGAGTGCCCGAAGTTTGTTCAAAAGGTGGCGCGACACACGACACGCACCTGACAGTAAGCATGGTTGCCTGTGGCCTTGTGTGCTTCATCCACCACCAAACATTTCACATCGGCAGCAGGCAGAGCGCCATGACTGAGATCGTTGCTCATCACTTGAGGAGTGAGGAAAAAGACCCTTTTGTTTGTCCACGCTTTCCTTCGCTCCGTTGGCTGCATAGCTCCTGGTGACACGAAGATCCGAAGACAATTTACGTGAAAGTCAAGGTTTGCACGTTTTGATCACCCGAACGTTCGTTTGCCACACTGTTCTCGAGATTGAAAATTTGGTGCAAAAAGTGCAAGAAGCCTGTGGTGTGGCCGAAAAGAGAAGCACATACCTGTCATCTCTGCAGTGTCGCTCTGTGGTATGCCCATGATGTTGTAACACGCTTCAATCTGCTGGGCGACCAAGGGCTTTGTTGGTGCCATAAATACAACTTTGCCTCGAGGATACCAACGGTAGAAATTGTACATGATCACAGCAGCGATGAATGTTTTCCCCAATCCAGTGGGTAGCACGACAAGGGTATTCTGGAACAGTGCTTGGGTCACAATGTTGAGCTGATACTCGCGCACAGGGTAATTTGTGGGATAAATCCACATTGTACCCGCCTCCTTGTCGAATCCAGGAATGTGTTGTATCGCATTCCAGTCAACTGGAACGTTCTCTGTGGCCAAATCTGAGTTTCCGTTCACACGCGACGACGCGTGGGACCTCACGTTGTTGTTCGCCTTGTTGTTCGGGGGTGCAGCAGGTGTTGAGCCGTTTGTGTTGTAATATTGCTGCTCACTCTGCTCCAAAGCAGCCAGAAATGCCTCGTCGCAAGGGTCATCGCTGTCGCACAAATCAACGAACTCCGAGACCTTGCTGGTTGGCGCCTGGTGACTTGGTTGCTTTTTCGGTCGGTTGGACCAACTCTCGAACAAAGTTGTCTGCTTGCCCATGTTGGACAGTTCAGCTGTAAGAATCAGAATCCGAAGACTGAGTGACTTCAGAAGACCATGATGACGAAAGTTCAACTGCTGGTACAAAATGAGGCCATCCAAAGGGTGTGGCAGCTAAGAGCTCTAATGTGGGCAGTTCTGCTGATTTGGTGAGCAAAACAAGACATACGTAGATCTACCCGAGATCGCTGAGAGCGTTGCAAGCCCACTGAAAATCCTTTCCTTGGGGAGAAGGGTGGCCTTGGCCACTATGTTGGCCACACACACACACAACAACAACAACAACAACAACAACAACAACAAATTTACCACCAAAGACGGGCGAGTGTTGAATGCTTGCAGGTTCATGGTGGAAGCCAATTGGTGCAGTCTCGCACAAAATCGGAACTACGAGGTACGTATACTAAGTCGGGTCCGTCATGTTCGGCACGAAACAAAAGAAATCGATGACTCAGTGCTGGTCACCTTTGATGTGGACACCAATTCGGCGAACCTGACAGACCCAACTTTGTACGTACGAGTACCACGTACACTGACCTCGTATTCAGCATGGTTTTTCGAATCTATGGACCCAACACTTCCAGATCCAAAGAGCCTTGGCTCTGGATTCCACCCCCCCCTCCCGCAACTCTGAAAACACACACGGCTCATGCAAATACCGCCGAGGTGATTGCAGCGAACGTGTGCACCACCACAAGCTCAATTCCACCACTGACCAACAGATCTTGATCCAGAATTGCTGCATCTGAAAATGTGTGAACGTGCCAGGAGGAAAACTGACACACATAAGCGCTGACCTTTATCTTGCTTGACGTAGCATTGCCTTACAACTCATAAAGGCCGAGCTTTTCACTCGTATGGGTCATTTGCTGTTGGAATGGATGCCACAGAGAATAAAATTGTGTTTTTTCAACTTTCATGTTCTTCCATCATGCGCGCTTTATGACGTAATTTCCACTTCCGCCCAATCAGGTCCGGGATTCCGCTACAACCTCGTTCTCGATCTGGGGGCTAACCCAGATTCCAGAGTTGTTTTGTTTGAAAAGAATTGTTCTTGGAAAGAAATGTGAGGAAAATGCAATTATAGATCAATTGGACTGCCGAGAAGCAATTCAAAAGCTGTTGTTGATCAACAAGGCCAATCATGGCCGGAGAAAGTCCCAGTCTTCTCGATCAAGAGTCCCTGTTTTCTCTCGAGCTTGTGGTGGACAGAATCAAGCTGCCAAAGGTTGGCTGCAGGTTCCCAGCAGTGGCATTCAGACTTTTGGATTTTCCAACATTGTTAATTTATCATGTGGAACCATATCATGCAGAAGCCATCAAGGAAAAGCTTACCAACGATGTGACGTGCGAAGTGCCTGAGCAGCTTCGGGAATTGCAAGACACACATGGAAACTTCATTGTGAAGAAAGGCAAATCTTGCCTCTTCAAAGTGCCTTTGAGAACTCTGGAAAATCACCTATCAAACGCACCATTGTATGTCATGATAATTGACACATACCCACAGGTTTGGCTTGATTTCATTTCTACTTTCTTACAGTAGTCTCTACTCAAGAGGGTCAAGTTTTCTTGGGCGGGAGTGGGACCACCGAGTCCTGACTCAACATTGAGGCTGGGACATTTTTTTTTTTTTTTTTTGTCAGAGGTCACCCCTTCTGACTGGGAACCGCTGGAACTGTTTGAGCTTTCAGAGACAGAGGTCCACTTGTTTTTGGTCTGATATGAGCTTGTTTGTTTTCAGATCCCGAAGTTTCTCGGAAGTTGTGCTGTGCCGTTGGACGAAGCCGTTCAACTGATTTCTGAAGACGTGAAAATTCTGGGGTTATCTGTGCCTTCCATGCACGGCGAGAGAGGGGAATTTCAAGTCTTCAACTTGATGGGGAGCGCGATTGGTGATGTGGAAATGAGTTTCAGGCTCCTCAGTCTTGGCATGGGTCTGATGTCTCACATACCGCACAGCACCGTTGTCAAAGTCAAACCAGAGGCAGTCCATGGAGATGGTGACACGGCACTGAAAGTATCAGAGGCAGCGGAGATTGTTCTTCACGACATTCAGTCGGCATCTAAGCCAGTGCAAGTCAACATGCTTTCCTTGCCTCCCACTTCAGAACAAGTGACGCAGACTGAACATGAGCACTGGCAAACAGTGGCAACACAGACGGCAAAGAAGGCGCGTGTGCGGCAAGAAAGGAACTCTTCTGAATTTTGCAACGGAGTTTTTGTGACGAACACAGTCTGTCCTCCACCTCTCTTCTACAACAGTGAAGCAGAGGCCAAAATGCCTGCCAACCTGGGACTGACGTTCGTTGATGGCACCATCATGCCGACGGGTGGAACTCGAACACACTTCGCAAACGGTGCCAGATCAGTCACTGCTCCTCTGAACGGCTTTGATCGCGAAGACAATTTCAGTGAGTTTTCGGACAGCACTATCAGACACGAGGACAAGTTTTCAGATTCCGAATCACCAGACGAAGCTGCGGCGGACTTGTCGCACACCCGATCACCAGTGCGCAAAACTCTCGTCAGGTCGAGTCCCGAAGATTCAAGACGACAGCTGGTGTCCAGAGTAGCCGCAATTCAATCTATGAATGTGTTGGGGAATGTGACACAGTTTCCATTGCTCCACGAACTGATGAAAGAAATAGCAGGCCTGCAAGCTTTGAGAACATCTGGAACATCGGTGCTGACCGCAGGTGGCGTGCCGCCGGGGAAAGCCAGACCAGCGTGGGATACGCCAACGTCGCCCAAAGCAGCCCGGGCACAGGAATCCAGGGAGGCGTTTCTGCGCAGGTTATCCACGCCGAGGGACGCAGAAGAGCACCCAGGCTACCACAAAGGAAAGCGAAGTTGTGCAGTACCACACAAAGGTGTGCCAAAGCACAAAAGCTGGCTGAGAAAAGATCCTGATCCAAAGAAGAAAGAAACAGAATATGGAGTGAAGAAAACGAAGCTGGTGTACGGTTTGACGAACACACAGAGACTACGACTCGCGAAAGGCAATCCAGAGTGGTTGAAGATGCAGGAGAAGAAACTTGACGTGAGGTGGCCTGACAGAAACAAGAATGTCAAATCACAAGAAGAAAAACGTGAAGTAGCGAAACCAAAAGCCAAACAAAGAACAAGTATTTCTGCAAAAAAAGTTTTCAAGCTTGACTTGCCAGAGCTACAAGCCGACACGGACGTGCAGTCTCCGAAGCAAAGAAGACGCCCAGTGCCCACACCAAGACTGTCTCTGTCCGGAGAGAAGAGGCTGCAACAAATCAAAGAACATTTTTCATCAGAAAAGAGACGACTCACAAAAGAGATGGAAAAGTTGAGTCACACACCCACTGACTATCGGTCGTCTGAGAACAGTTTCCACACTGCTCAGCCAAGCGACCAAAGTGAGAAGAGTGCACACACTAACGACACATCAGCGGAAAATTCAGACTTCGAAAAAACAGCGAAGTCTCCACTGGGAAACACGAAGGTGTTGTCTGGTCCAACGTTGCCCAGAGATGTCCACAGTCGACTGAGTATGGTGAGCAGCTATTCTGAGCAGTACTCGGATGACTTTGAGGACGATTTCGTCGAGAACGCTCGTGCACCGGTTCTCAGGCGCGTTGAAGAAACGCGATCAGGGTCGTCGTCGGAAAGCGCGCAGGAACCTTCACTGAGAAAGGTAGTGGAGACTTATTCCGACGAGGGAGACGAACCATCTCTCAGAAAGGTGGTGGAGAAACATTCAGAAGATGACACCCAAGCGAGTGGCGAAGAGCCAACATTGAGGAAAGTTGTGGATCGCTACTCGAGTGATGAGCAGGATAGCAGCAAGAGTTACAGATCAGCGGCGTCACGTAACTCCGGCCAGAAGGCTCCGCCAGGAGTGAGAGCACTGCCCTTGCCAAACCCCACATCGTCACTGCGCTCTCCCGTGCTGCACCACAGTGTTCCGTCAGGAACCACTCGGGATGGAATTGTTGCCTCTGAATCATCAACGGGCGACTCGGACAGCGACGAAGACTCGTCGACGGCGCGCATCCCCAGATCGCAGATGCCGAGCCAGTCATTCGAGACGGGCACATCGCTGGACAGCACGGGCGAGTGGAAGCGACGGCGCCAACAACCACGCCCAAGCCCTCGCCGCTCCCTCGAGCGAATCCGGACGGAATCGGTGAGTTCGTACAACCCGTCCGAGCACGACAACCTGTCGCCCATTCCGTCTGGGGACCTCGATGACTTGGTGTCTGAAGAGCCCGAAGAGGATGAGCCGCCCAGGCGCGCGCGGGAGGCGACAGTGCCGCCCAAGACCAAGGCGCTCGGATACACATGGACCTGATGGACGAGACCAGTTGATCGAGAACTGGCAAAGAAAAAGACGTTTCGAATTCCTTATTGCTGTGTCCATTTATTGCATGTTTCAGGAAACAACGCAACATGGGAAAATAAGCTTTGATTGACTTGATCATTGTGATTGTGGCTCAGTGTCTGTACGAATGGAACACTCAATGACTCGCACACGTGACTGGAAACTGAACAGCAACTAATCTATCAAAAGCATGTCGCTGACATCAACTGAAATCTTATCAGCATTGGCACAGTCTAACACCCAAGTTAGCAAGCTTCTACTGGAGTCTTTACAGGTGTTTGTGAAGGGCAAGATGTGACATCACCCGAACAACAGTTCAATCCCATGAACTGTGTCACTTGTGCAAGAGCACAGCGAGCCACCCCCACCCCACCGAACGAACCTTTTTGCGGGGGGAGGGTAGTTTTACTTGCAGCGATTTGCCAAAGAAAGTGTCATCGCAGTCCATCTGGATTCATTTGAGCCCTGGAGGATGCGTGTGGTTTACAAAAAACTTCAGATCACAGTTGGTTCATTGCAGATATCTTGTCCAAAACAAGAATGCTACGCATAACAAGAATGCTACGCATAAGAAGCGTGTGGTCTATACAAACGTTTGCAGTTCATAAACACATTCAAGTTCAGGGGGGGGGGTTGGACCCACATTGGGAAAAAATGCAAGAAAAGATAAGTGATTCTCACATACAAATTTTCCAAAAGTGGGTCTAACCAGGGGGGGGGGGTTGGTCCCGCTTGTGAAAAAAATTGTCAGTGAACAAAACTTATAATTTCTGGCCAATTTTACCAAAGTTGGTCGTGGGCCCGGGGGGCGGCCGGGGCG
>JAAUXT010142931.1_pt1 | contig 12731 bp, 12 predicted proteins | sample 7278171 | NCBI WGS metagenome assembly JAAUXT01 (sample SAMN14350112, study PRJNA611818) | marine sediment metagenome | isolation source: surface marine sediment (1.8m) | place: French Polynesia: Moorea | collected 2018-08
AGCCAAATCAGAGCAAGCCAAATCAGAGCAAGCCAAATCAGAGCAAGCCAAATCAGAGCAACTGAAATTTCCTCAAATCACCGCGAGCTCCATGGAGCTATTTTTTCTGAGAAAGTATCCAGTACATTTCCAGCAAAGGACACAGAAGAGGGTGCACCTGCACCTGACATTTTTGCACTCACACCTTTGCTGAAAGCCACCCAACTCGAAGCGGTACCATCTTGACCTGGTGTTTCCTGAATCTGGTCCGAAACTTGGTGCAACGCGAAGCTAGAACAACCTGAACCTTGTAGAACCTGAACCTAGTTCCCCCTGAACCTGGTGCTACCTTGGCCTGGTACAACCACCGGAGTGGCCCACAAGCTGGGTTCGAGTGTGCGTGTTCGATGCGATGCTCAGTTGGAAGTTCTGACCCAGTTGAGGTTTTGAATTCTGTGCTGGATCCACTGCAGACTTTTGCTTTCCTTTGCCCGGAGTAAATTTGACCTACTCAGCCAACAGTTTGCGGGTGGATGGATGGCAAAACGGATGCGTCCCGTGAGATGTAATCTGTTTGTGTGATGCTAATTATCGCTCACGCAGCGTGTTTGTGTACCGGTAATTATTGCTGAGCGACCATGTTTATCCGCAATCAGGCCGGGATGTTTGCTGAGCTCATGACAACGGGATCAATCCAGGGGCGGATCGGGTATCCGGGGGCAAGGGCGCATGCAGGGGGTTGAAGGTGGGGGTGGGGTGCAGGGACAGGTACAGGGGTGCAACTGGGTTTTGGCACTGAGCAGGGACAGGTGCCGGCTTGAGTGAGCGTATGTGGGGATTTTGTGTTTGGGTGTGGGTTTGGGTGTGTGTTTTGAGTTGGCTTGAGGTGTGGGTTTGGGTGTGTGTTTTGGGTTGAGGTGTGGGTTTGGGTGTGTGTTCTGGGTTGAGGTGTGGGTTTGGGTGTGTGTTCTGGGTTGAGGTGTGGGTTTGGGTGTGTGTTCTGGGTTGAGGTGTGGGTTTGGGTAGGTATGGCGTGAGTTCGTGTGTACGCGGGACTCCAGTTTGGGCTCCAAGGTGCACTCAGCTCATCAAAGATCAGAGGAGCCTAAATTCTGCCTCCGGTTTTGAGAATAGAAAACCTGCTCTCCTTGAATGGGGTGGATGCGGTCATCCCAACGTTGATTAAAACTGTAAATTCCAGAAACTGAAGTGCTTTGTGAGAGGATTGAGCCACGGAGGAAAGAAGTGCAGACTCTTCCAAAAAAATTTCTGTGAACCAAACGTTGTGCTCCTTGCGTGGAAAAGGGAGACGCAAACTGATTGCGTCCTGTGACAGGAGACATGGTGTGTGGCTGTTTCAGACGTCAATTTGGTGTTCCTCCTCACCCTGGTGTCAGTCAGAACTGCAATGGCCAGACACCGTTTCTGCAAAACTTGTGTCTGCTCCTTTCGTTCCACCGGCCTCCAAACCCTGAAAAACAAATCACATCCTTGTTTTGTGGCGGGCAGGTGCAAACCGTTTCCAAAGTCCATCTGTCCGTCAGAAGAAAGGAGCCCAACCCGGAGAGTCGTGTTCAGACCTGGGAGCAAGTTGACCCTGAGGCCAGACTCAGGGGTGCACTCAGGATTTGGTCACGGGGTCCAATTAACCTTCGAGGGCGGTCATCCAAACTTGTAAACCTTGTGAAACATTTTGGGACTCTGGCCTCCGGACTCCCACGCCAAGATCCGTCCCAGGAATTGAGTGCCATGCGTCGTCAATTGCGATGGGTGCAGCACTGTGGAGCTAACAGAGCGCCCTGGAGGAGTGTGGACTCCAGAGCGCGCAGACCAAGAAAGACTCCAGGCGGGGCTCGGTGTTGAAACAGACAGACGCACCCTGGTTCCGCTGGAGACCTGGCCTGAAGGAGTCTCGATGATGGACCTGTCAGAACGTTGTAGTGTTCAAAATCCGTACGGAACTGAGAACACCAGTTGTGTGCGAGGCGATGATGGGCAAAAGTCGTGGAGGAGGGAAGCTGCACTCTGCGCCCCGCCTCCCGGTCCCTGCGTCACCGCGGCGAGGAGTGAAGCTGCGCCGGCGGAGACCCGGGCTCGAGCCGCCGCTATAAAGCTCCGCGCCTCGCCGGGACCTTCCTCACTCCGACCGAGTCCCGTCTCACCGTCAGTACCAACTCAGTACTCACCGAGTACCAAATCGAGTATTGAGGCCGTATTCACAGTTGAGACACCACACACCTGCAATCCAGACCGAGTACTGAGAGAGTACTGTTGCCGGGAGACAGAGGGTACTTGCTGAGTACTTGCGGAGCGGGTCAGTCAGTACGCCGGAAGTATGCTGCGGAACACTGCGTTGCTGTTGCTGAGCGTGTTCGTCACCATGGCGACCGCTGCCCCGGCCGACGCCGACATGAAGGTACGTAACGCCCTTCGTGTACCACCTTCATGTCCATCTGTGTACCTCCGTGAGAGAACCATCGTTACCAGCGCCGATACCACGCAGGCAAAATAAGTGGTGTTGCTGGTTCAGTTCGATCTCACACTGTTCGGACTCTCGGCCAGTTCAAACGGACGTTGTTCTCCGTTGGTACCTTTCACATCTGGTCACTTTGAATCTTTGTTCCTTTCAACCCGTTGTACTCGGGTGTTTCAACTCGTGAGCGTAGCTCTGCAGGCCCAGAATTGCCATGATTCAGCTGGTGCAGTCTCCAGGTTGAAATTGTGCGGTCAGGCGCTCGCTTTCTTACGAGAGTCAGCAAAAAGTTAATTGGAGTCCCAAAGTTCTGGGACTTGGTTCGGTGACGTTTCTCAATGGCATGTTCATTTTGTGGAGAGATAAAGTGCTGAGACTAGAGTCTGAAGAGTTTCTGCCCACCGCACAAAATTTGAAAGATTGTATTTTTCAGGAGGTGGGGGACTCAGTGAGCCTTGTAGTCGCAAAGTGTGGGAAAGTTTTTCATGCAGTGTGGCCTGATTTTTGTCACGGTTCAGGGTCCAGTGACTGGGTTCCCAGAACGAAACGCTTGGAACAGCGTTGCCATCCGTTTGAGGACAAAATTTTGGTGGCGGCAAAGTTGTGTCTGAGCTTGATCGAGGATTCTTTTTTGCGCAGGAAAATGTCTGAAGGTTCCACACAAAGGCGGGCCGACGATTTGGACTGGGGCCTCTCGCACGTTTTTGAAAGGGCTTGGTCTTTGTTTTATTTTTCCAAAGGGTAAATACCGGCTACATCTGAGCTGCATCAGGCAGGGCCCCAATGACGTGTTCAGAGGCACAAAAAAGGATTGGTCAGGGGCAGCGATCCCCTCAGGCACGGGTTGGTTCCTCCTTCGTGTTCAATCTCGAAAAATAGTTCACTCCTGTGTTTGTTTTGGTGGGCGGGCAGTGTTACGCCTCCGATCTGCCCCTGGTGTTCGGTGTTGAGTGTCAGCAACTGAACCCGCACGTTTCCGCCGCCTCCGCCATCCCGTCTGGGCAACAGTGAAACGTAACCAGAACTTGTCTCGTCAGGTCGGCACCGCGTCGCGTTTCTGCGTCGGGAACCTTCGGTTTCAAGCCGGTGGGCGTGAATTCCGCCTGCGAGGCGTCATCTCACGGATTGCCTCACTCTTGTGGAAAACGGATCCTTCTCATCCAACTTTTCACCGACCAGTACCACGCTGACCAGTCTCCAAACCTGATTTCCAGAAAGAGGGTTCATGTATCGCTCTTTCCTGTCCTTCTCCCTTCCTTCAGAAAACACTCAAAGCCTGAAACATCACCCACATTCATCACTTTTCTCGTATTTATCCTCATCATCTGCTTGAGAAATTCACCTCAAGATAGAAAATAGATTTGACTATCTACAAGCTGAGAGCTGGGAGAGACTGCAAGAGGACGAAAGAGAGAGGAAGAAAGAGAATTGAGAGAGACAGGGAGGAAAGAGAAAGGAAGTGGGCTGCGAGAGACTGAGAGCTCAGAGTACTGTGGCACTGATTGCGCAGCAAAACGAGTCGGCGACTCTCTCCATGTTTCCTTCTTCTGCCTCCATCGATTCCGGAGAACTAACCCTCTTATTTACTCGTTCAGACCCACAAATAAATATTCAATAGTCAATCAGAATTTCCCTCAAATCCGCCTTTACGTGTTGTGCACAGGAAAGTAATTTTCTCTGTGTAGCCCTGGGGATGAGTTTGGGTTCAGATAGCGAAGACGTGCTTCCGACGGGATGCGTCACGCCTGCGGTCCGGCGTCAATCAACAGGCACTGCGTCGTACTGGAGGCGTCATGCGAACTGGATGCGTCATGTATCTTACCAAGCTGCGTCACAATGACGACGCGACACTTGAATGCATCGCGGGGACGCAGAGCGTGACGCATCCTGCACGAAGCGGGCCGAAGCGCGGACGCGAAAGCAATTGTTCACTCCATTTACCCCACGATTTCCGACCGACCCCGTTTGTGTCCTGTTCGGGCCTTGTTTACATTCAGGGGTCGATTCATGCAGGATTTGGTCCTCAGGGCCAAAGACCCTCTCGGGCTCTGGAATTTCAACTTTGAACAACACAGAAAAAAATAAATAAAATTTTCGCGCACCCACTGCATTGTCAGGGTAAATTGATTCCTGCGGGGGTGGAGGTGTCAGCGGGCCTCAGTGGTGATCGATACAACGGTTCGTATTTTCAGGGTTTGCAGCTCCGTGTAATTCTGTAACTCGAGCCCTTCGCTTGTCTTGCCTCCAGCGGATCCACGACAATTGCAGACAGACGTCTCCATGTTGACCCGCGGATCTTGCCTTTGGCGGTAGATCTGTGTGACGAAACAGTGAACAAAATTTCCAGTGCCCGTTGACGCTGTGAGTGATGCGCTGCAACATCAGGGTGAATATTTCCCCATCAGACATATGCCTCAGTTTCCGCTGCAGCCCGTCATTGCATAGCACGAAGCCAAAAGAACAACATATTGGCCTGATAAGCGTGCAAAACCCAATGAATTTGCCTTTTGATATCTGTTAGCTGTTATCTTCAAGTCAAGCCTGACTCTTGCGGAAAGGCAGAACAACAAGTGCTTTGAAGTTCTGAAACGTCAACGGCCGCGCGATGACATAAACCAAACGCTTCCATGGCGACCTGGTGCAAACAGATCCCCGCGCAGAGACGCAGGGACACGGCCCCTCAATCACACCACGTGTGGAGAAACTGGGCCCTGGGGTCGGGAGCCTGTCGCACACCGCACGCGTCAGAAAGCGTCAGAAAGCAGTGGCCGTGTTCCGTTTGCGTGGTTTGCCGAGTGAGCCGAAATGGCTGACTGTGCCCCATCTCCAACCTTCGCTGGCGGCTTGCCGCATGCGTAAATTGAACAAGCCCATTGACTTGCGTGAAATACAACGCCTGACATGTGTGCTGTGAATTCTGCATCAAATATCTTCTTCACACTGCGTGCGGCACACATTGAACCTGTGCAACAAGTCAACCTGGTGCTGCGTGGCAAGAGGCGATGCGGCGCTCGGGGGTGTGACGCACGCCCCGTGAATCTTTCCTTTGGCGTCGCTCGGATGCAGGATCACAACGCAGCGCACTGCGGCCTCCAGCCCCAGGTCCATGTTAATTGTCCCAATTAACGCGCCATTTGGAGCCAATTTCCTTGACAACGACACTGACGACCTCGTGCTGCGGTCCACTGTGGGTGACAGGGACACAGACAGAGATATTCACACTCACCCCCCCCCCACACACACACACATTTGTACAGACACCCACTCAGACAGCCACACCTTGCACACACGCACCCACGGACTCGAACACACGCGCGCACAAACACCCTCCCCCATGCACCCACACACGCACTCACACACGCACACAACAACAAACAGCGCACAAACAGGCATGTTTTGATTGATACGTAATTCGCACTGCGCCCGTGTCCGCCAGTGAGCTGTGCATCGCATACATGACAAACACAAACGTTGTTGGATGTCCAGTGTTTCGGGTCGATTTGCAACGAAGGCCTCACTGACCCAGAGGCTGATACTGAAGGAGGGAACAACAACCCCACCCCGAACATCCGCCACGAGAGATCTGCTCGAGTTCGCCAAAGAATCGTGGTGCGTCACACAGCAGTCTTGGATGCGACACCAGTTCCACTGAGAACGCGTCTGGCGTGAGCCTGCGCCAACCCCGCTTGGTGCGAGTCTTTGTGCTCTTAATGATATCTGCATTAGGCATTGTCTAGCGTTGCCATGTGAACATCGCTTTTGATAAACTTTCTTCTGATCTGCCAAATAGTTTCCCACAAAACATGGTTACAAACAATGGGGCTGGCAACGACCTTCCAGACGTGTGCCCAATGACAGACGGTGTCTGGCGTCGCAACCAGAGGCAGATCCCGGGGAACCGGGGATGGACCCACCAAAATCAGCTCCAGGGGTGCACCCAAGGACCACAAGAAGTGGAGCCAGGGGCAGAGCGAGGGATCGCAAGAGGTGAACCCAGGTGACCTCCACATTCACACGAACTTTCAGCTAATTGTTCCCCTCCGGTGAAAGATCATCCCCTTTGAAACAGCTTGCATGAGAGGCCGAATGGACGCGTCGCGCCGTCGTGTGTTGCATCCTTTCCAATGCGTGAGATTTTGCGTCCAACAACTTGTGCAGCGAAGTGTCACACAACACGAAACTGAAGACAGGGTTTCACACTGTACAAAAATAGCTCGCGTGAAATCACACTATGACTTTTCGAGACCTTTGGTCGAGAAAGTAGTTGTGTGATTGAACAGGAAGCCTTTTTGTAAAGGTGAGAACCCGTTTCGGCCTTGATGCGAGCACACACGACCGATTTTGCAGAGTTGTAGAATCGTGGGTTCACACGTGGCCGCAAAATGAGCGACACAGACCAAGGGCTCGTCCAGTATGTTCAGGGTGTTTGACCACCAGGTGATCGCCGTAATTTGAACTGGGACACACGGGACAGAGAGAATGCCGGTGTTGATTGTGTGATTTGGGTGCGACTTCCTGGCTCCCCCAGATTCGCTCCTGCAGACACTCAGAGACAAAACCTCCAGATTGGCGCGCAGAGATAATGCACTTTTGATGTACGACAGGGAGAACAATGACAAAATGCACCGAACGATCTGTCCTGATTAAGTCTGATTAAGTCTGCGCGGAGTTCACCTGAGTCCGAGAGCAGAGCGGGACAGGGAGCGGGAGCCCAGGGGGAGGCGGGCTGTGGAGGCGGGCGGGGAGCCTGAAGGGTCCCAGATGGGGCTGGAATGGCGAACAGAGAGAGGCGGAGGTAGGGGGCGAGAGGGAGGGAGCCGGAAGACGGAACGAACCGGTGTGAGTTGTCCTTCGTGAGATGAGCACTTCAGCGTGAGAAAGGCTCAGAGGTGAGATTGTCCAAATGGAGGTGAAGTGCATTGTCTGCAGTGCAAAGTGCAGCCGGAGTGAAGGTTCACACCAGGCGTGATTGTCCGGTGTGAGAGTGCAATCTTGCATGTTTTTTCCTAACCCGAGGGAAGTGTATTGGTATGTAACAGGGTGTGGTGTGTCCCACACACCTGGAGTTTTTTGCTGAGCGCATCAGTTCCTCTCACAGCGGGTGTTTTTGCCAGGGGGTCATCAAATCCTGTCACACCGGGAGCACGATTCTGGCGTTATCAAATCTGCTCACAACTGCGGCGTCAATCTTCGTCTGCGGCGGGTGATGCGTGGAGTTATGAGCTTCATTTGAACGGCCGTATCTGCGTCTGCACTGAGTTGCTCCTCACCTGAACTTTGAGGTCGTCAACCTGAACTGGAAAATGAGTCCGCTTTGTGGGACTCGGGAACACACTGAGCGGACTTGACGGATTTGTCATTCACCTCCCCTCCCCACTTACCAGAGTTTAGGCGATGCTAAATTCTTCAGGCCTTGTGCAGAAGCTACAAGTCTGGTTCGCACACATGAAAACCGAATTTCAGAACTTTCGGTTCGGGTAAGGCGCCATTCCAGTGAAGAGTCAGACTCGGATTCTGGAACTGGTCTCAACTTCAAATTCGTTCCTTTTGTGGTTGTGGTGCTTCCCTCAGGGCCCCAAAACTGGTCAAGCTGAACGGACTGAGGACATAATGTCCAGACCAGGTGAAGAATTTTGTTTCCTGCCGTCCAAAACGTTGGTTTCTTGCGTTTTATGCGATTTCTCTGCGACTGCGAGCACAAAATGGCGACGCGTTGCGTCACATGGAGATTTATCTGTCCTGTCTCAGCTCTTCAACAAGAAGCTCATTTGCAGCAGAACGGCAATCGAATCACGGACGCGACTCCACCGAGACTCAACAAGTTGTCGACGAAAGTTTCGCGACGGGAGAGTCTTCATTGTTCGGCTGGGTTGGGTGGACGTGAGAGGAATCAGAGAAGACTGGGCGGGGGGGGGGGCGCTGTCCCTGCAAATTGTGGCGAAGGCGGCAGTGCCATCCAAAGTGCGTGACAGGTTTCTGTGCCAACTGTGCAGGACGAAGAACTCACAAGCACCAAGCATCTCTCTCTCTCTCTCTCTCTCTCTCTCTCTCTCTCTCTCTCTCACTCTCTCTCTCAGTTTGTGTGTGTGTGTGTGTGTGTGTGTGTGTGTCTGTGTCTGTGTCTGTGTATGTGTGTGGGCGTGTTGTTATGTGTGCTTGTTTCTCTGTGTGTGTGTGTGTGTGTGTGTGTGTCTTTGTGTGTGCGTGCGTATGTGCGTGCGTGTTTTGCACAACACAGTTTGGCAAACAGTTTGGATCACGCAGTGCCGTACTCGTATTCCTTTCTGAGAGTGTTTTCCGTTCACATTTGACGTGCGGTCTCCGATAAGCGCGGACCCTCCCCTCGTCATCGTCCAGTTATCCCCGGCGGCCGCAGCCCCACCATCTGCCCAGCGGTTCTTACAGCTTCCGGGAGGCGGGACGGATCCAGTATCAGGGAGAAATCCAGGTGGCAAAGAGGTCCCCGCCGAGGGGCCGGACCAAGGGGGAGTCAGGGGATTCAGCAGTCTGTGTGTGTGTGTGTGTGTGTGTGTGTGTGTGTGTGTGCGTGTGCGTGTGTGTGCGTGTTCGGGGAGAGCGGCGCTAGCGAGCGAAGGAAGGAGGGACGGTGATTGGATCTGACAGATCCAGAGGGAGGGAGGGACGCTTTTTGGCACGGTCAGGTTTTGACATGAGACTGATCGGGTCACCCGTCCGTCTTGTTCCTCCACAGTCCCCTTCCATCGGTGAATGCCGGTTGGCCGATGCCAACGGTCGGCACAACCCTGGATCCGCCCACGCCTTCCCAAAGTTTCCTCTTCAATCCCCACAGCGCGCTCAGATCTGACTTCCCGGACGACTGAGGAATGCCTGCTGTCCGCATTCCATTTGTCGCTCATTCTTCATCTGTTTCCTGTTCTTCCGCATCTGGAACCGATCTTCAGTGCGCAGTTCGCTTTCTCTCGGAACCAGTCATTTCCCTCGATCCCCGCAGGGTTTGGTTCTCAGGAGCTCAGATTGATCCCCACGATCCCATTCGGGTCTGGTGAATGGAGAGTCTGGTCCAAAAGAACACTGCAGGGATCTGGTCCTGGGATCCCCAAAGGGATCTCGATTGGGTGACCAATGAAATTGCCAAACACCCTAAATGAGACACGGGTATCTAGCCATTTCAGTTGACTTGAACTGGCCCAACATGGGGTGAACAATCTCTGAGTACACAAGGCAAGGGTGCTTGGCCATTTCACTCCCAAACCTAAATGGGGAGACACATGTCTGCGTGGCTATTTCAGACTCACCTGAAATGGCCAAACACCCCTGTCAAATATTGGGGGTGTCTCGTTATTTCGTTCCGCCGGGCCCCCAGTTGTAAATCGTTGATGTGATTCCACCTCCGTTTGCGATTTGGTCCCAATGATAAAAGTTCTGCCATTGGCTCATTCAACTCTGCATGAACATTCTCCTTCAAAGAAAACAGCCGAGGCCGGGGTCGCTCTGTGCGTTATGCGTTGCGTCCCTGTGCAAGTCGACTAGCGCTTCGTTGACGCGTGCCGGGTTCACGCTTGATGCTTTGTGTGTGGCGTCCCAAGCACCAACAGACCAACGTCGGTGTGTTTTCATGAGGTAGGGGGTGCGTCGTTGTTTCTTGTGCTGTGACAGAGCGTGTGCACAGGAACTCTCCCACAGACACACCAAGTGTGAACAGGGCTCAGACAGGGCCGACCCTCCGAGAACGAGTGGAACAGACCTGCGGCTGCATTTCCTGCACAGTGAGCTGTCTGCCCTGGCTGCTGTGTGTGGAAATGCGTGCACAGAAAGTGCGAGAGATGGAAGATCAGAAGCGCCTTGTGCCTCGTCATGTGTTGTCAAAGTGGTGAGAGTGAGTGTGTGTGTATGTGTGTGTGTATGTATGTGTGTGTATGTGTGTGTGTATGTATGTGTGTGTGTGTGTGTGTGTGTGTATGTGTGTGTGTGTGTGTGCAGTAAATACGTGCGTGTATCGTGTGTGCTCTTTCTTCACTTTTCCTTTCGTGGAACCTGATCATTTTTCCTGTGCCTGGAAAAAAGAGTCAGGAAGAACACAAGACACAATTTGAGCCAGCGACACAGTCTCAGAGAAAGCTGCAGGGATTCGGTTTCAATTCCATCAGCGCTTTCGTAACGCGCGGCCTTTGTCTCGGAGACCCGTTGCACAGTGAATGGGCCCACGCGTTGCTTCCCTGCAAGTCACTGTGTGTTGCCTCTGCATATTTTTCAAGCCAAAGGGTTCTGCGTCCTGGAACAAGACATTGACGTCCTTGCAGCACGTGTGCCGAGTGGCCGCTGCTGCATCACAACACGCTGGACGCACCCAGTGTGGAACCAGACGTGAGGAAAATAAGCTCGGCGAGGACACGGGAAAGATCATAAAGGGAAAGAGCGACTTGTGGCATCGAGCCCGGTTCTCACTGGGTGAGTCGTGCGTCGTGTCTTGCTTTTCTCGAGCTGCGACGCAGTTCGCGGGTTGCTGCTGGGTGATTCGACGCTAGAATTGATCAGAGTGTGCGCCTCATCTTCGTCTTCTGTGAATTTGTTGCGTTGTGTCTTTCTCTGTGAGAGACAACTTTTTGTGATGCCGCAAGTTTTCAACTTCGGATGCAAAAGACTCGTGTTAGTGTACCCACTCGCACTTCCGGTGGGAAACGAAACAGAAGATTCCGGGTTCGAATCCAGCTTTAAGCATCATATATTTTGGCAGAAAGTTGCCGTTGGCAAACGTTGCTCCGAAGGGATTCCAGACCATTTGCGCAATCAGTCAGGTTGTCGAGTCATTTGAAACCTGGACACACATGCAATGTTTTGAGATTTGACAGAATCCTTTCGTGCTTTATCACACGGCGCGTGTGTCCAGGCGACGCTGGAGCTCTGTGGACGTTGTCAGGAAAGCAGGACATGAATGAACTTTTTGCCTTTTTGCACTGGCGCAGTCAGGATCGCGCGAGGGTGCAGCACTGGATGATCAGGAATGCTGTTCAGTTGCGCCTCCCCCTGCAGACCCCTCCTGACACGGAGGCCAGTTCTTCACCATGTGGCTCCCAGCGAGAAGGAGCCGCTTTCCATTTTTCACGAAAAGAAACAGATTTGCGCTAAAAACTGAAGAGGCCAAGTAAAATTGTTCGGGGGGTCGCACCCCTGTGACGTCCTCGGAGCCACCCAGGCACGGAGAGCAGGACCTCTGCTCCAGCAATCTCTGTCGCACTGACCCTCGGCAGCTGTGACACCGCGGCGACCTCAGACAAACCCACACACAGGGAGGCGCTCTCATTAATCTGGCGCGAATCCGCCCAGACCGAGCGAGATTAGATCTGGAGAACACATAAACATTTTCATCCAATATCCCGCGCAGTGAGTGTCTCTCCTGGTGGCCTCACTGTTTTGTTAGATTGGTGACAGGCGCACTGAGATACCTACATATGAACAATCAGTGTGGTTCAGTGTGCGCTGAAGGAGCGTTGCAGTTGATTTGTTCCGTCGTGCACGGAGCGATCTCAAGCAGCGGCGCCGCCAAGTCACGTGGCGCGGGCCAAATGTGAGAACGACACGGCCCGAGCATATTCCGCATTAGAACGTCATCAGAAGCAGGGACAGATCTCGGAGTTGGCTGTGAGGGGTGCAAAAATTCAGAATGTCAACTCAAAACTTGAGATGCAAAAGGCGAAATGTGTGCGCTTCGTGCGGCGCAACAGTTCGGGGAGAACAGAAATTGTTGCAAAAGTGAGGGGAGGGTTTCGCTCTGAGAGCTCTTGAATCCACCCAGAGAATCCCCTCAGGGGGGACACCGCACACAAGGTTCTAAGTGCACAATAAAACAGTCAAAACAATAGGATTTTGTTGATTTCCACCAGTTGGTCCCTCGATGTGATGAGATAAACGAGGTGTCCGCGGAGGTCGTTGAACGGTGCTGCAGGTCCGGTGTGCACATTTGTCCTTGTGCAAGGACAGCCATGTCATCCCAGCCACAAACACACAGCCACTGCAGGCCTCGGTCAGTCCGTCAGTCCGTCCGTCTGTTTAAGATTCTGGATTGAGTGAGTTTTTTGAATATCTATCAATCCAAATATCCAAGTTCTGATGGCAGGTATTTCTCAAGTCATGTAGTTGGAGTTGGTCGCAAATGGTATTCTATCTAGCATCTGCAGGCAACCCCAAATTACATGTTCTCAAGTAATAAGATCTTATATTTGGTTCAGTAGCAGGATGGATTCAGTAGACTTCTGCTTACACATTCCTTAGGTTGTGGGAGCTTGAGAATACATTCATC
>JAAUXT010144864.1_pt1 | contig 12729 bp, 17 predicted proteins | sample 7278171 | NCBI WGS metagenome assembly JAAUXT01 (sample SAMN14350112, study PRJNA611818) | marine sediment metagenome | isolation source: surface marine sediment (1.8m) | place: French Polynesia: Moorea | collected 2018-08
CCCCCCCCCCCCAGGGGCTGATCACGTGACCCCTTGTGGTTTTGCGCTCTCTTTGACTGTCATGGCTACCAGAGGGACATATCCTCAGAACCTTGGCCAAGAAGAATGGGATATCATTGCTTTCTTGAGGCAAAACGTTGCCCATTGCCTTGCCTATGAGGCATCCGTTCAGCGCTTGCCTCAAACACACCAGAGAGTGATCCAGGCTGTTCGGGCGTATTTCAACTTGGGGCCCACCTCGCACTGAGCCTTCGACCGTCTCGTGTGGTCGGTGGCCACCGGCCAATAAAGGGGTAAGTGGTTCTACAGTCACTCCACAGCCCAGTGTTACCACTTTGGCGGTCCAAGATCAGGGGAAGGACCAGGATCTGCTCTCAAAGTGGCTTTTTGGGGGCGGGTGCAAGTCCGCTGGAGCACCACAGGAGTTCGTGTCATCATTTCAAGATTGTCACGAGCGGATTTCTTCGAAGTGCCGGTCGCGTTCATGACAATTGGGCGCGGTTCTGCAACAACAGATCTTGAACGTAAAATCAGACACCGTCATCCCGTTTCCTCAGACAGAAACCAATGGCAATAGGTTTTGCTTTCAGAGTGAATGACTTCGTCCTTGTTCCGTTCAGTGGGAGAATGAATCTTCGAGTTGCGAGTTTCCGGTCTGCAGGCAGTCCCGTCTTCCGTCTCGCCGAAACAGCTTCTTGGCACACACTCAGCTGCCTTTGTCGCCGCAAAGAAAAACAAAAGAAAATTGACAAGTGGACCACACACCATTTTATTGATCATCAGTCACATTGCACCGAAACTGGACGTTCGCGATCCGTGACAAACTTCAACGGTTTGCACAGCTGCACGTCCGCGAAGACGAAGTGAACTCCCACTGTTTGAGTCGGCTGTGAATCTTTGTGACACTGAAAGCTTGTGCTTTGAGTTTTGCAAAACATCATTTCGGTGTGATGAAAACTATACCTCTCACAAACATAAATAAAATGAATTGACCTTGTTGTGACCCATTTGGCTCCAAAACATTGGTCAAAGAAACACCTGCACTCGGCACTTGTACGTACACCGTTTGTTGATTTCGCCACAAAAGCGAAGCGTTTGGGGAGAAAGTTGTATCTCTGTTGACACTTAAATACTCTCTTATCAGCGCACACGCTTCCACGGAGCAGATATCGAATGACTCATGTTCCTGATCAATGGCTTTTATTACGCGTTGACGCACAAGCAACGACGCCGGTCACTGAACCACGTCCGCGAAAGCAGTCGCGCGTCACTTTTGTCACAGACAGAACATTTGTTGTCTCGCGGGCAGCACGGGCTCTTTCTGAAAGAAAAAGGAATGAGATGGACATGTGAAATTTGTCTTGGCAATTGTGTCCCAAAGATGGCTACGTCCAGCGGGAGTCGGAGGGCGCGTTGGTTCGCAAAACCTATCTCTGTGCAACGCCAGAATTCCTTGCTGCCAAAGGGCAATGCTACTCACAGAAAATGCAGCGAACGGACCCAGGCTCTGTCCGTGTCGACGCAGCACCTCGAGGATGTCGTTGGGCTGAATCGCCTCGACACAACTAAATTCTTTCATGGCGCTGGACTCGCTCTGAAAATGAGAAGACTTTCACAAGTTTGTTCAATTTCCACGCCAGAAAATTTGGAACCAAAGTTTGTTGTCCCGTAATTGGAAGCAAAACTACACGAGAACCCACTTCAATAACGAGCTACAGCTGCGACAAAAAAGTCCACAAAGCGAACAATCAAATCGCACAAGCCACACAACCGCCACAACTATTTCTTGACGCTATTTCTCAAGATCTCCAACTCAAGCGTGCCCTGAGTGATGGTGTACCTTCTTCCGCTTCTTGGTGGGTTTGGACTTGGCGGCGGTGACAGCTACGGCGGCGGGAGGGGTGGCACCGAGCCCGGGGCCGGTCGGACTCGTCATGGGGGAGGGCGTCGTGGGCGTGGATGGCGGAGTCTGAAACCGCTTGGCTCGTGCGTGAAAACAACTCAAGCAAAGCGTTCATTCACCACACCGATGCGACAAAGCCTTGTGAGAGACGTGAGGTAATGCGACCCAGCAGTTTGTGCCCAGAAGGCAAAAGTAGCGGAGTGAATCTGAACGCTGTGAAACAACGCAAGGAACAAGATTCCGAGTACAGAAAACGCAAAAAACGACAAACGATGGACAGGAGACAAACTCACAGCGCTCGGGGATCCGGCTTTGGATGGACTCTTTATGCTCGATGCAGCTTGCTGCTGCAGGGAGTGCGCGCTGAGGAGGTTGTCGCTGTTGACGCATGCGCCAGGCAGTGCGCGCACCACAGGGTCATGTGACGCCGTCTGCGCGTCTCGCCGAACCAGTAACGCCAGGTCCACGATCTGTGGATGGACACAAGCGAAGGAAACTTTCATGTGAATTGTTTTTTTTTCAGGACACAGTTCTCGTACGTAATAAACCCTCGGCGAGCGAAGTCACAGCGGACCAAACTGCCACAACTTTCTGAGACTGTGTCAACTGACAGCAACCTAATCGTCTGTTCACATCGAAATGGCATCACGACTCAAGCATTCCTGCCAAGTGCTGGAAAGCCGGTTCTCTTCTGCCTTTTGACGCCAAACTGACAAGTCCGACATCATCCAACTTGCGCGTTTGTAACGTGGGTTCGCAGGCTCGCACAGTCAGCGACCGAAACACCTTACCAATCATTGAGGAGCTTACTTGCGCCACTGTTTCGTACGCCATGTAGCACAAAACCTCGATGGCGAGAGGATTGGGTTTCGGCTCCACATTCACTCCAACCATGAGCCAATCCTTGAACTTCTGAGATTTGTACCGCGGCGCTGGAACACGCAAAAAAACAAAACAGCAACAAAAACTCACACTGGCTCAGGTACGCCTTCGAGCTCAAACTCTGTTGAGTTGCGGCAGAACAGCACAAACGTGATGGAAAGTGACATTTTCTCACCAAAGCTGGCCTGCCGAGCTTCACAAAACTCCATGTACTGCTGTGGGTCCATGGTTCTGGATGTGATTTCCGCCCGCTGCAAGAAAAACAACTCGTGAACAAAGACAATTATGAATCTGCAACCCTTGGCCAAAAGTCACAACAACTGTTCCATACAACTTGCGACTCGTGGGTTGGTGTTGTGTCAGACTGTCGCGACAAACAGGCAGATCTGGTGTCTTTTCTGCACATTTCTGAGAAAATGTGTATGTATTCTTGGAACGAAATCATCCAGACAGCCCAAAACCTCAGGCCGTAGTCTTTTTCACCGGTCTGAGTCATTGTCAAGTTGAAAGCCGAGAAACTTCGTGACGACAGATGAAGCTGTTTCATTTTGACATGTCTGAGTAATTTCCGTGCCGAACCAAACCATGACAGACAACATTTTGTCACAGAAAAAGGTCCGTAGATCTGCGTCACGTCATTTGAACATTGCCCATTGGTGTCGGACGCGCGGATCTTGTGCACAGAACGTAGAGAACGACATGAAACTGTCGGCGAGCCCAACTTTCAGCTTGATGTTCATTTGGCGGGTCTGAAGATCATTCATCGCGTGGTCAACAACGGGCCAACAGTCGCTCCACGTTCTGCAAGTGACTTGGCTCAAATCCAGCTCTTCGGGGCATTTTGAATCACAGACACGGCAGGACTCACGAGAAGGCGGTCGCGCTTGATGTCGTCCATCCCGTCGTCTTCGAACAGCGCCACCAGTTCTCCTGCGCGAAGACCAAACGAAGTGAGAAGGTGGCTTTTGCGCCGAACGCCCCATGGCGCAAGTAAACTCATTCAGAAAACCGAACTTTTTGGACGCCATTCGGTCACGTTTTGTCACACTGTACAAGGTGTCGCATATCCTTGTTGCTATATTTCGTGAGATTGTGATTTGTTAAATACACCGAAAAGCCTGATTGGAAGCACGGAAAAACGCCGACCGAATTTCAACCCCATTTCTGCGTCGTGATGTTCACCGTTTTGGTCGATGGAGCTGAGGAAGTCGTAACAGAGCTTCCGCTTCTTCTTCGGCGGCTGTTTCCCGTCGACACCTGAACGAAACAAAACACCCAAATTGTTTGGGATCAAGAAACAAAGTACGCTGGTCTGAAGCACCTTGCAAAACAAGCACCCCGAACAAATGTGCAAGTCTTCTCTTCTTGCCGGACGTATTCCGAGTATTCTATGATTTCGTCGTTTGGGCAACACCTCTGGTCTGGCTTGCTTTCACCCTTGTCCCCTAGAAAAGCCATTTTTGCAGATTTTGGACGCTGTATCACATTTCGAGTGTTTCAGGGGCTCTCTGGATCAGGCCATCCAGGAGTTGCTTTTTGTTTGTTTGGCCAGATATGAACGTTTTTGTTTCAGGATGAGGGGGGGGGGGTCTCTTCAACATTCTGTCCAGGGCCCTCTCTTTTCAATATTCTTCCTTGAAGAGAAGGGGGCTGTGCATATTATGGAAAAGCGCAGTCGTGTGAACTACTTGTGGACGCGGGGTGTAGAACGGACGAAATCACGACCCACTTGGCTCTTGAGAGTCTTCCTCGTCCACGCTGGGCTGCTTCGTGGATGCAGACTTCAGATCTTTGAAGGTCATGTATTTGATGAATCGCTTCAACTTCGCCTGAAATTAAACCGTTGCGGTTTATTTTTTGTGCGTTCAATTTCACAGCACACCAGATACATTGACGCGTGTCAGCATTTCGATTGTCTCACCTTGTCCTTGCGCATGAGGAAGAGGAAATCCTCGATGCTAATGAAACGACTTCCTCGCACGTTCGCCACGTCGCACGCCTGATACAACTGAATAAAAAAAACACAGACCGCAAATTTTATTCATCATTTCGTGGAAAAGCCAGTGAAAGCTGCTTTCCGAGAAGCTGTAGGTGGATTTTGAAAAGTAAGGAATGATATTGGAAAGAGAAGCTTTTTGCACTTGTGACACGAAAAATGAATATGACCGCAAGAAGCTGTTGGTGGTGAGGACACTGTCATGATTCTTCAGAAACACTAATTTGAGGGACAATTGTGGGACCTTTCCATGTTGTACAACAGCTGCGGTTTCCGGTCCGAATAAACGAAACAACACGCAGAACACGAGGCGAACGAGAGGTTGACAATAACCCAAGTTGAGGTGTGCTGCCGCTTGCATGACCAAAACACAAAATTCACTGTCCAGGCAGGGGGTAAATATTCTGTTCTCGTGTTGACCCACTCATGCATGTTGAGCTGCATCAAAGTGATCCTTCATCAGGAGTGAGTCCTTTCTCCTTCTCAAGATCCATACCTGATTCAATTTGAACGTTTGATGAGCCTCAACACCAAAATATTTGTTTCCCTGTGTTTTGGTCTGATTCAATTGTGGAAAGAACAAACTGTTCGTAGCATGGGTTCACGGGTTCAAACGAAAAACGAAAGCTTGGAGCTGGCGGAGTCAATGAGATACGTTTCACTGTCTCAGACGAAACCGACACATTCATTCATTCAGTTTTGTTTGAAGGGCTTTAAACACACGCTCAAACGTGAAGCTTTGATGACAAAATCACTAACGTGTCGAAAACCTGAAAGAAACGCAGCTTCTTGTGGCGCGTGATTTCCAAATAAGGTAGAGGCTCATTGCAAATGCACAATGGGCTGTTACGAAGCTGCAGGAAGTGTACTACGCTCGTGTACGCCCACATTTACTTCACAAGGCCCATGGTCCACATCTTATTCACAGAAATCAGAATCACTGAAAATGACACCGGACAAATCCAAAAGTACTCTCAGTCGTTCGCCTCTCTTGAGAGCAAAGTTTGTACGTAAAACCGCTGTTCAGCTTCACATTCCGTTGACTGAGGGAACCAAATCAGTTCCGAACAGGAAACCTCTCCAAGCTTACAAGTGTTCTGGACAAGGAGCAACCCGGCTGTGGATCTGGTGAAAAGAAGGCATCAACGGAAGGAACGACTCCTTCAGAAGGTAAGTTTGATTCATTGTGATGCTCCTCCTTGACTCTCACACATCGAGAGGTCCTTTTTTGTCGTCAGTCCTCAGACAAGGAGGCACTCGTAAATGACTTCAATGTCGACCATCAATGACAGTGAAAGAGCATCGGGAAACGCACATTTTGACAAGAAAGTCATGAATCAAATGCGGCTTGTACGTCCACACCAAATTAAAAATGTTGACCGCTGGCAAATTCTGAAGACAGACAGGTTCGCAAACTCACCAACCAACATACAAATGCCGAAATGTTCTGAAGAACAGACACAGCCCTGAACCTTGAAACCAATCTGTCAAAAACGTTGGGCAATGATGTTTGCAGTCTTGATCGAGACGTGACAGTGCACGCACAGGTCTGTATTTCTGCCATTCAGAGTGTTGTCAAAAAGAGTGTGACAAGAGTTCGATCTGCATCACGCGTGCGTGCAGGATGACCCTCGGTTCGATTCCAACGGTCTGTCATCCCGTCATGAAAATCAGACGGATTGTGTTGTCTTTCGTTGCATAATATTTCAACGTGGAAGCAAAAAGCACAAGGAATCAGTTGAAGAGCGTGCAAACTCTGGTTGCCGAGCAATAGCTGAGCACTTTTGAAAATTGTGGCTAACTTTGAGGCTGACTTTTGTTCCTGAAGCAAGGCGTCAGAAGTGGATTAATTTTGACAGTGGCAGACTCTGTGTTTTGTGGCTGAACCCCCAAATTTCCTGTTGCCCACTGACACTCGTGCAGAACAACATCATTCGAAGCACTGAACGCGTGTTCGGTCAGGTCGCGCTCAGAAAGAAACCACTTGCGAATCAGTTGTGTACTCGTACAGATGAACCAACCACTGGAAGGTCTTCAATTTTACAAGAACAATGGAAAGCACGCATCCGTTTGTACGATACACGTGAAGTGCTTGTCCACCCGGAGTCCAGTTCGAATTACACTTGGTGACCGACGAAAATGCCTTTTCATGGAGAGAAAATGTGGTGGGAAGTGGACTCGTCGTTGTCTCCTGCGAGCAGAGACGCTTCCGGCCTTTTCAAAAGGGTTGCAGCGGCGAATCTTTCATTGAGTCCAGAGGGCCTGACCCCAGGAGGAGATGGGGTGATCCCAACTTTGTTTGTTGGGTCCAATACACTCCGGGTCCTTTCCTGCCGAGCTGGGATGAGAGTGGGAGGTACGTTTACAATGGTTTTTGCTGTCAAACGCTCACCTGTGATCGTCTCCACAGGGTGGGTGTGGGAGGCTTTTGAATGGCGAACTGAGTCCTGAAAACGTCGACAAAGAGAAATACGAACCGTTTTGCAAATTGGGAGGAAGCTGAACAGCTCTAAACGAGACCAAACCCCAGAACAAACCGAATCTACATTGTGTAGTTTGAAACAAACCACACACGTCACGCCGACAGTGGAAGGAAAAGAGGGAGGGCCCTTCAATGTACGAGTGAAAGATGCAATCAAAGAGAGCACGAGTACTCATGCTTTTCAATCTTCGTCCATCGTACAGAATCGTTTGCCCAACGACCAACAACTATGTGCTCAGATGCACCCACTCCCATCAGGTTCAAAAGTGCTTTTGCAGGTCGAGCCCAAGGGGAAGACAGATGTAGACAGGTGGAAACAGTTGCAGTGTCCAACTTCCTTTTTGTAGATCCAAAAAATACCTGGTCCAAAATAAATGTGCGGTTCGTTTTGCAACATTTTCTGAGGAGGGGGGGATTGTTGGTGGTTTGGGGGGTTGTGTGTGGTAAATATCAAAATAGTCCATAATTTGTATGGGAATCAGTCCTCACAATTTTGGGCTGTTTTGAGCACTTGTGAATTTCAATCCACATGAGCCCCAAAACCCCCCAACTGCCCCCTCTCAATATTTTACTCTCAGAACTGCACAATTTCCAGACTTTTTTTTTAAAATCTTGTTAGATCATGTCAGATCAGATTGAGACCAACACCACAATAACCTGACGGATGTGTGGAGGGAAGGAGACAGGCAGACAGACAGAGACACAGACAAACTGACAATTTTTGGGCTGTTTTGAGCACTTGTAAATTTCAATCCACACAACCCACCCTAAACATGAGATGGAGGGAGGGGGACAGAAACAGAAGCAGACAAAGACAGATGTGACAGGTTGGCAATCTATAGACACAGATGACTGGTGACAGGCTGGCAATATCTGGCACTGTTGGCAATGTCTAAACATGGACGGAGGGACGGACACACAGAAAGTCAGACACAGGGAGACAGAGACAGACAAACAGACATAGCTCTTGGGAGGGAGGGAGGAAGACAGAGACAAAAGACAAACAAAGGCAGACAGAGACAGAAGCAGGCAAAGAAACAAAGAGACCTGGTCCTGTAGGTGACAGGTGACAGGCTGGCAAAATCTGGCATATCTTGTGATATCTGGCAACATCTGGTGGCTGAATGTCTGAAATGGCCTGGGTGACTGATATTGCCAGATATCACCAAGCTGGCAATATCTGGCAATATCATATCATAGCCCAAAACCAACGAGTAGCCACACATATCTGGATCTACATTCTGTGAACATTTTCGCACACATTTCTACCCCTCTTCATGCCCATTAAATGCCCACTGAATACCCTCTGAATCCCCATAAGATCCCCCAAAATCCATCAAAATCCACCAAAACTAAACTTTCAAGTAGAAAATCAGCCATGCGCCGCTCGGCAGTACAGCACTGCATCTCAGAGTTGAGCTCATCGGCGACCAGCCTTCCAAGAGGAAAAGAATGGGGGTCAGAATGGAAATTTTTGTTGCTTTCTGACCACTTCAAGTTTTGACCTTAATCATTCAATTTGAAGTAAAAAGGAGAGGTCCTTGGTAACTTTAGGAGTCTCTTTCTTGGGTTATCTTTGGACCCTCTTCCCATTTGCTGCAGTCCGGTAGTGACGGCACCCATACGGTTTGTGGCAAGCGACAAAAACAATGCTTCCACACAGACTACTGTATTTTCGGGCGGATTTCGATGGGTACACCTCTTTTGAAGCAAACTCTTTCTGCCCGTGTTATGTTTGCAGTTTGCATTGCTGTTTTTACAGACAGAGAAAGTGTCAAGAGAGATCGACTCGACAGATTACAGATTACTGAGAGACTGAGAGAGAGAGAGAGAGAGAGAGAGAGAGAGAGAGAGAGAGAGAGAGAGAGAATGAAGCCAGCACGCAAAACAATGAGGGGGCTGAAGAGCGCACGTCAAGCGCGTCAAAACGAGTTCGAGTACAAAACAACACAGTGATAGTACACGTTTTGACGCAAACGGTTCGCTAATTAACCGTCTCGTTTCATTCTTACACTGACAACGGAAGCCTCACGACACCAACTCGCCACACGCATGCAGCTTCAACTGTGACAACAGTTGTGCCCGTCAATGGCGACCTTGACTCGGGCCAAAACCTTCAGGTGGTCACACACACGTTTCTCTCGCACACATAGCGCACTAAAAAGACAGAAGACTGGGCGTTAAGATTCTGAAGTCCCAAGCACGACTTCAGCTGCTCGAGTATATCTGACGCAGCGCCAGAGATGTTGGCGGAAGTTCTGTGTCCCCCACAACTCCACATCAATGGACGAGGCACACCTTTCTTTCTCATACGTCTGGAACACCTTGACCACTATTTCCACCAACGAGCAACAATAACTGAAGCCAGCTCGAACAAGAGCCCTGCGCAAGCGGATGTTCCAATTAGGCTCCACAAAACAGCTTAATTACGGGACATCTGAATGTCGCGAGCGTTGACGCTGGCAAACAGAACAACTGGAAAGTTCCCTTTATAGTTGTGTCCTCTTGGGTAGACACGGAAAGATCACTGGTGGCAAAATGTTGAACTTTGCAAACCTTCAGTTTTTGTGCGGCAGACGCACAAACACCTGAATTCCGACCATGTGCACCCGGATGTGCGTCTCCTGGGGACGTCAGATGCACCTGTCCGCAGAGACTGAACACGTACGACGCTAATTAGACCTGTCGCTACAGGCGACAAAAACAGGAACTTTATAAACTTCGTAGGCGAAAGCAACATCCTTCATGAAGTCTTGCAAAGGCGTTGCACACGGAACATGAAACTCACTCACAGGTTGTCAGCGACACTAATTCTCCACCAACGCATTCTTTTTGATACCAGGGTACTTTTCTCGGCTTTGGCATTCACGTTTTCGTCCGTGTTTGAGACAAACAGCCGGGATGATCTGACTTGGAAACGACAAATGGCCAAATCGATCTGCAGATAAAAATCAATCCACATTTTGTGAATGTGGCGCCAACCATGCTCATGGGAATCTATCACCGAAAAATTTTCCCCACTGTGAACACAAATGTTTTCCAGAATTGGATGCAAATTCCACTCGAGATAGACCCGTCATCATCAAGTCGCTTCCCTCGCACTCCAATAGAGCACCTGCTTGAGCTGAGGGGCGAACTTAAACAACCAAAACAACAAAACACCAGGAACAATCTCAAACGAGGGTATTTTTCGTGGGAGGTGAATCCAGCACTGTGGACTCGCTGGGGGTCTCCTGTTCACGGGAGGGGCGGAGGGCGACTTCAACAAGCAGAATATATTTGGACCTCAAAAATAAAACAGTGCTTGGCGCAAAATTTGAGTGCCCAGTAAATTTTCGGGGTTCAGGACAGAGGATCGCCCCATCAGCGGGCATGCGGCAGGCTTCCGTCGCGCATTTCACGGTTTGCGATGGCATACCAGTGTTGTCATTTGGTGATGAACAATTTCTTCTATCAGAGCGGCAGATTCGAAGAGTGGCTTGCGACAGTCTCCGAATCCAAACCTGGAACGAGACCAAACAAAATTACTCGACTACTGTCGGTGAAAATTGAGAATACAATCAAATCTTTTGTGAGCTGGAACCAAAATACCAGAACAGAACAGAACACAAAACGAACAAGCGTTGGACGGATTTGTGTGGCTCCATACTGGAGTGGCTGTTCCAACAAGACCAAACAATCCCGAGAAAAATGCAATCCGTGTCCCAGACCACAGGCAACTGTCAGGGATCCTGATGAGAGGGCATCCGTTAGCGAACATCACTTCGCGTCAGTGGAATTGCAACAGCCAAGTTTCTATTACAAACCCAATGTAATCTCATTCGTATCTGCAGATTGCGAGAACCTGTGTAGTGGTGCCACGAAAGGGAGTCACGACAGGCGGGCCCAAATTTGAAAGCTCCTGTTTTCACTACAAGATGTCACCGTTGTGTGGCTGCGCTCCCGGGACTCGACGTGCGGCTCTGGATCGAGAGAACCAGGTCTCAGCTATTCAGCCAGTTTGATTTTGTTTGTCATGAAGGGGAGCCTCTCCATTCCTTGCTGGAGTGGTACATTTTGACTGCTTGGGTCAGCGCGATTTCCAACTTGATCTCTGGACAAAGTGGCACAATCCCTCTCGACAAAATTTGTTTCTGACAATTGCTGGTTTGATTCGTCATTCGTGTGAAGGTGACACAAAGGTTGTTGTCTCCACAACCAGGAATCGTCAAGACGCGTGCAATGCGTCCAAACAAAATTTCATTCCAACCACAATGTTTTTTGTCTGATGATATCAACAATCTGTTTCCCTGAGCGCACGTTTGTTTGGAAAACAACGTCATATTGAGCTGAAACAGAGCAAGCATCGGTCCTGATGTGCCGCCACCAAAAAGATAAGTTACCACTAATTGATTCACAGACAACTCATTACACCGGAATAGGTGGCAGATGCCATACTTCAGCGGACTGAAGACGCCATCAGAGGCACCAGAAGAGTAATCCGAGAGGACAGATTCCATCAAGTCAAACAAATGGCTGCAGATAACTGCTGGGCAGAGAAAGCGCATTCCTCAGTGACACTTACGATCACTTTTGGACGTCACGGGGAGTCAATAAATTTTCAATCCAGATTTCGTTTTCAGGCGGCTGTGAACAGAAACTGGAGAGAAAAACAAAGAAGGCAAGTCAAGAGGCCGCAGGAGCTCTTTGAGGCACGTCTTGGAGAAAGAAGAAAAAATTTCAATTGCAAGTGGAAATCATTTTCTGATTGCAACTGTTCATCAAGATGTGTTCCATTTTTGCAAGGTGGCAGCATCCTTCAAATTCCTTTCAAATATTCTTGCAGCAGAATTAAATTTGATTAAAATACCATCAGCTCGAGGGGAAGATTCTTCTGCGCTGTTCAAATTAAATTACTTGCATCCTTGGCTCTTGCTCAGAACCTTCAACAAAAGGTTCTTTGCCCGCAGAATGAAGTCCTGATTTGACTGAGGTGGTCTTGATGCTTCAATAACGTTCGAAAAATCCCAGTGGAACCTTGTTTTGACACTGACTGGGTTTGGCAAAGTTAACGTATCGCAGGATTTAAGTGGTCCAAAATTACAGGCCTGGTTGAGAAATGGGGTGAAAATAGATACAAAACGGTCTGTGGACGCTTTATCTGACACTTAGGCCACACGCGAATTGCCGAGTTTACCTACCGCAATGCAAACATTTTTCATACTTATTATTTCCCCATAGCTTCCTTTTACAGCAGGTTCATGCCCCCACACAACTCGAAGCTCGAGTAGCCAGACAATAACAGGCAATTAGCTTGTGAAAACCTTGAGGACGTCATGCAGAGCTGATAGAGAAGCAGCCGGAGAGATAAAGACAACTTAATTGATGGTCGCGGTAGCGGCCATCTAGGTCCCGCTGTTGGCTTAAAAACCCTTAGCATTCATGTGTGCGTCTGTCCACACTTTGGAATGTAACCTCCCACCCCCC